>Ga0214543_1006214_pt1 | contig 21422 bp, 8 predicted proteins | sample CNSS2metaG_FD_160094 | JGI IMG/M metagenome (GOLD analysis project Ga0214543, IMG submission 160094) | Root nodule microbial communities from cowpea collected in UCLA plant growth center, Los Angeles, California, USA - CNSS2 | ecosystem: Host-associated > Plants > Roots > Nodule | place: USA...
TTAGTTTTGCCAAAAAAAAAAAAAAACATTTGGTTTGGAAATACATTAGGTTAAAACAGTTTTTAACCTCCAACACTAAGTATTATTAGAGGGTATATAGGTTGAGAAAATATTTCTTAGCCACCATCTTGATCACCAACCAAGTCGCCTACTAGTTGAAGTTTCGAAACAAACTCTGCAGTAATCAAGTTCCTGAGCACCTTCAATTGCTTCTTGAGATTGTCAATATCATTACGAAATTTGTTTCTAGTCTCTTGCCATCACTGATCCAGGTCTTATGAGCACATCTTTTAACTTGGAAATTGTCGTGTTTGAGTCATAAATTTAGACCACACCATTTAAATAATTTCTCTCCACTCATACATCTTCAAATATAAACTTGCGATGCAGAAGCTTCAGAATAATTGGATCATGATATGAAATTGGTTCTATCAAATTTAGCAGGCTAGCATGAGGGAATAAATCGAACCACGAAGTTGAAACTTAGGCTCTATCTAGACTTTCCTCCAAGCTTGATAACTCACGAGAAATATTAATAAAATTACATTCAAACATGTCTCTATCCAAAGTTTATTGAATTTGGGCCGAACTCTTTATGAGATTAAGGTAATTGATCTTCGGCTTTTACTTCCTTCACCCTCACAATTTCTTCGTCCTCCTCAAGTTTTCAAAATGTTCATTTTATCTTCCATACAAACGACTTTTGGATATATTTCAAAAATTTCCTGGAACAAGCGCTCTAGAACGTCATTTCCATAATAAAATTTTCAAAATCAAGTTTCTAAAATGAGATTTCCGGAAGAGAATTTTCAGAATGAATGAAATATATTTCGGAATAAAATTTTTGTAATGGGATTTGCAGAACAAATTAATTTTCTGAAATGCATATAATGTCTTTTAGAATGAGTATTTCAGAACATCCAAACATGAAGTATGTTTTAAAAAGAGTTTTTTGAAATACTTTTTGGATTGAGATTTTTTATGCATTGCAGCGTTTTTTCTCTTCTCTTGTATCTCTGCAACATTTTTTCTGTCTTCTTCTTTCTCTATAGCAGCGATGCGACTGTTGTCAGAATGTTTGGGTTTTTCCCTATAGTATTGTGAAGGTGTAATTAGTAATTGTGGGGAGTGCAGGAAGCAATAGCTTTGACCTTTTTGTGTGTAAAATTAATGAGAAGTGAATACAATACTAAATAAAGATCTATTTACAAACGGTGGTTTTACATTCAAGTCATTGAGTGAAAAAAATGATGAGCTAAAATGAATATTAAGATTTTATATTTTAATTAACGATATAATCATATGAAATTGTAAAGTAGAGATATAACAAAGAGATGGTTGTGTTAAATATTATCTCTGTATAGATAATTATTAATTCGATTTATTATCCTATATAGATAAAAGCCTACATCTATGAAGTCAAGAGGATGATCTACTATGCACCAAGGTAAATTGTCATCCAAAGATAAAATGTCATTAACATTACCTATTATGCACCAAGGTAAATTAAACATTCAATAATGTTGTCTCAACAAGTTCAACCAGTCCGTCTTCAACTCCTTCAGGAAAATAGAGAATCTCAATTAATTCTTTATCATCCCCTCCTTGTATCATGAACCTCCACGTCAATAGAATTCCTCGAAAAAGAAGTAATTTGACAATTAAACCCCTCTTCCACCGTCCTATAAACAGAAAACGAATGATAAAAATGAGTACTCCTAACAACCCTCAGCATATCAGCCAAAATTGTCCAATTTGTGTGTCCAAAATTTTCATTTCTCGTTGACAATCACAAACGAAGAGTTTGGTCTCCCAAAGCCCCCATTTTCTCTAGAAACAGTAGTGTGGGTTTAGAGAGGAAGAAAGACTTGGTTTGGTTACTCATCATGTACTTACTGCAATCCTAAAAATCATTCCCACAGAGGTTAATTGGAGTTTTGACACCATTTCCCGAATCCTTACCTATGCTAACTTACTAACCAAAAACTCTTGACTTATGAAGGTATTTCCTTTTCTTTCATGTACTCTAAGATATTGGCAGTATAAGGTATAACGTAGTTGTAATGCTAGCGTGTTTAGATTTTTGAGACACTTTCTGGGAGAGTTGGAAGCCTATATGTTTGATAACTTTTGGAAGTTTATATCATTGTTATGCTGTAAATATTTTCTCATATCTTATGACAACTTGCCATTTCAAGATGTGAATATAATATTTATTTGTGTAGTAGTAATGTTTATGATGAAATAAATATATTTGCATGATTTAAATCCATGATGGTGTGTTCTTAGACTTTGTTTAGAATGTTGGGTGCCTTCTGCATGTACATTTAATCTATTAGTTAAAAAAAGAAAAAAAATTAAATGTAGCAAGAAATGTTAGAAACCCTGCACTGTTTAGAATTAGATGTACTAGATGTACTAAATTGCGTCTAATTAACTGTGAGATAATGTATAATGAATTATGAAATTAATATCGGTATAATTATTTTAATTCCTTCCAAATGTTTGATGGAATAAGTGATGATAATGTCATATTAATTTGTGAGTAGGGATTATGTAATTTCATACATTAAATTATAATTGTGTCTTTATTATTCTCAATATTAAATTAAAATTGAACATAATGCCAAAACATATAGATTATACATTTATAAATAGAAAAATAAAAAGAGATGAAACCAATCCCATTACATGTAATAAACAATTATTAAACCATATAATATTGGATAAGAAGAACTAAATTATATTAACATAAGTTTTTCCAAATTATTCTTAATAACTTTATATAAAAGGTTAATTTTGTCAATTTAAGTATTAATTATAATTTTATGTAATCATATCATATTCATTTTAAATTTTATTAAATTTTATTAATTCTTAAATAGTTCATATTTTAATATATTTTAAAAAGTATATACTGTGTGGATTCTGTTTTATGGGAGTGACATACAAAATAATTTTAGGTTAATATAACATTTTGTATATATAATCAATGTGAATGAAATTTTAAATGTACTAATATCTTCTAGAAAAATGACACAATCCATGTTTATAAATTAACTTTCTACTTGGTAAAAATTATAAAGATATAATTTGATTAATATATATAATATAATATGATGAAATTTTTGTTTATTTATATGTTCTATTTTAAGGCTTTACAAATGAGTTACAATATACTGATTGTCCAAAGAAAAAGAAATAAGAGGTTTTAATAAAACAAAAGATTCGATACTGAAAAGAAATATATATTTTTTACAAATTTTTCTTCATAATATTTATTATATATGGTAAATTTATAATCATAATAATAATGTATATCACTTTTTTAAAATGTATATAACTTTTATAAATATTTTATTTAATGCATAAGATTTTTATCTGTATAATAAAATTATCTTAAAAAGTTATACTATTTGTCTTTTCATAAACTTAAAATATTGGATGCCGTCAAGGAATCTCTTACACTTTGTTTTTTTTTATGCTCCTGTTTTAGTTAATTATATTAAAGTTAATATACTTTACTTACACAATAAACTATTCCTTTATTGTGTTGTGTAAATAATTAATAAATATTTTTTTAATACATAATATTTTTTCTTGTATGATAAAATTATTTTAAAAAGTTTAAATATTGGATGCGGTTAAGGAATCTCTTGCACTTTATTTTATTTATGTTCATTATATCAAAGTAAATATATTTTACTTACACAATAAACTACTTTTTTAATTATATTGTGTAAATAATTAATTTTACATAAATAGATAATTTAATCTTTTCATAAACTTTAAATATTGGATGCGGTCAAGGAATCTCTTGTATTTTATTTTATGAGTTAAATATGATTTTGGTCCTTTAATTTTCAGTGAATTTTGGAATTAGTCCCTTTCGAAATTGTAAACCAATTTAGTCTTCCATCTTTTGAAATACGTGGATTTAATCCTTTTAATCAAATTTTGTTAAGTTTATTTGACATTTCACGCACGTTTCATACTATTATTTGACTTAACATTAAAGCAAAAATATGTCAAAAGTATAAACAACTCAAACACAATCCTCAAATGCGTACGCAACATCAAATACATCTAACAAAATTCAATTTGATTAAAAGAACTAAATTCACATATTTCGACAATGAAAGACTAAATTGATTCAAAGTTTGGAAATGAACTAGTTCCAAAATTCACTGTAAATTAAGGAACAAAAAACATATTTAACCCTTACTTTATTTATGTTCATTATATCAAAGTAAATATATTTTACTTACACAATAAACTAATTTTTTAATCATATTCCTTTATTATCTTGTGTAAATAATTAATTTTATATAAATAGATAATTTAATTTTTTGTTTGTAAAAATTAATTATTTAATTTAATTTTTTATTGCAAATAAAAATAACTGTCAGCAATAATTTATAATATATAATATATTTACTACAAATAAAACAAATCATTTGTAAGTTGTATATGATTGAATAATATTTGTTTTACATTCGATCCATCCTATGAATCAAACCTTCGTCCCATATCCCTAATTTTGGTTTCATAGATTAAGTCGAAAGAATTGTCTCTAGTACAATGAGTGATGATGAGTTCTCTTTTGATAGAAGATTGAAAATGGAATTTTTCACCTAAACTATTTATTCACATGGTGCATCCTTGTATTTGTCCCAAAATAAATACACAATTATAAATTGGAGAAAACTTATGAAGATAATGTTTTAAAAAAATACTAAATGTGTAAAACATGATAAGATGCAAAATTATAAAAAAATTTTCTAAAAGTAAAAATTTAATAAGAGAATGGGTTACTGTAACACTGAAGTGATTATAAAAAATGGATGAATGTAAAAGAAAAAACTGCCAAAATTTAATAGCATCCATAACAGTAATTAATTGATAATAATTGAAAACAAAATGAAAACGTACCCAAATCATAAAAGGACAAAAATCCTGAGAAAAAAAGGCATAAATTATTGAACATAACACCCTCTCTGTTTATTTAGGATTGAACACTTTTAAGGTATCATTTTAATTATTTATTTTGATTTTTTAATTTTTATAATAATATATTAAACATTCGTTTAAGTTTTCGTCTCATCTAAATTCATATTTAAAAATAATTTAATGATTTACTTTAAGAAAAAATCACGTGAGAGCATTTGTCTTTATATTATGTTATTATGTTACAATAAAATGAAATCTTGAATATGTTTTTGGTCCCTTAACTTTCAGCGAATGTTGGAATAAGTTCATTTTGAAATCTTGAATCAATTTAGTCTTTCATATTTCAAAATACGTGAATTTAGTCATTTTAATCAAATTTTTGTTAAGTTTATTTAATATTTTAAGTGCATTTCATAATAATATTTGACTTAACATTAAAGTAAAAATGTGTCAAACAATATAAACAACTCAAATACAATCCTGATGTGTGTACGAAACATTGAATAAACCTAACAAAATTTGATTAAAAGGACTAAATTCATGTATTTTGAAAGATGAAAGACTAAATTGGTTCAAAATTTCGAAATAGACTAATTACAAAATTTACTGAAAATTAAGAGACCAAAAACATATTTAACCCTAAAATAAAATAACAAGTTCCTCCTCTTATAACATATTTCTTATATCCATCATATATCTTATATCTTTCATATTTTCACAAATTCTAAAACTTCTAAACACTTATAATATTTCATAATGCAAGTATATGACTTATAATATCCTACGTCATAATATGACTCTTAAAATTTCATAAGTCTGCATCAAACTTTCAAGATCAAAATACATACTTAAACAAATGTTCACTGTATAATATAATAATATAAAATAATGAAAATAATATTAAAAGTAAATAAAAATATTCAGAATATTATTACTCATTTATTAGTAATCAAAACATTTCAATTATTTGTACCTTAATCCTTTCATTCACCTACCTCACTACACTCATTCCAACAACCGCAAATGGATCCTTTGAAAGGATCCGAATCCGAAAACCCTATGGCCACATGCCTTTCCTTGCTCTCCCTCCGCCGTTTTTCCGCCTGCTGCGACTTCGCTCGCAGCCTTCCTCCCACCGACACCGTAGCACGAGTCCTTGCTATCGCCAACATCCTCTCTGCCGCTGACTTCTACTCCGTTCTCCAGCTCGACCCATCCGACTGTGCCAACCGCGACCTCGCACGGCGGCAGTATGCAAAGCTAGCGCTTCTCCTGGACCCGACGAGCCCTGACAAGTTTCCCTTCTCCGACGAGGCGCTCGCACGTGTGCAGGAGGCCTGGCACGTGCTGTCCCGTCCTGAACGCCGAGCGCTCTACGACCGGGAGCACCCATTCTCTGCAGCTGTGACGTTTTGGAGTGTGTGCCCCTACTGCTGGAACCTCTTTGAGTACGAGAAGAAGTATGAGGATTGCGCGCTGTGGTGTCAGGTTTGCGGAAAGGCGTTCCAGGGCGTGGCGGTGATACCGCCGTCGATGGTGGGCGAAGCAGTGGTGGAGGGAGAGGAGCTTCGGCAGTACTACTCGTGCGAAGCGAGTGTGCCTTTGAGGTATTACGAGGTCAAGGAGGAGATTAAGGGTAGTAACACATTTGGTGAGCAGAATGCTGCATTCAGTGAGCAAAGTGCTCCATCGTTTGTGTACATTTCTGATGATGATAATGAAGGGTTTGTCCCTGGAAATGAAGGGTTGCAGGGGAATGGTGAGAAGCGGCGAATGAGTGTCAAAACTGTGGCCAAGAAGGGTAGTGGGAACAGGAGGAGGAGACCTCTTGCTAGTGACTCGGATTTGGATTTTGATTTGGACGAGGAAGACGATGAATTGGAGTTCACTGAAGGAGATGATGATGTTTTTGTTGGTGTGCGATTTCGAAAGTGATGCATGGAGTAATGGTGATAAATTTTGTCTGCTTTCTTTCCTAATTTTTGGAGCATGGTATAGGCTGGTGGTGATTGGAGAGAGTAGTGCTGGTAGGTATAGCATTTTGCATAGATTTACTTGTAAACAAACTGAAAATGGAAAATTGGAGAATAGTTTTGATTTGGAGTTTCCCATTTTGTTGAAGAGGGCATTGCCAAGTTCATATTTTGCCATTTATGTATTGTCCTTGACCTTCTGAAGTTTAAAAGAAAACATTTCATGCCTTTCTGGATTGTGTGCTGCTGGTTGATCTACATTTATGATCTCAGAATGAATTGTTTTTTCTTTTACCCATTTTGTTAGAGTTTCTTTTTGGAGGAAGACTAACTGAGTTTCTGTTTTAGGCTTGTTAATGAGGTGTATGAGCTTCTTCATATTGAGTGTGCTACTCTGGTTTTTTTTGGGAGCATTGTTTATCACGTCTTGCTAAATTGTTACTGATGTGAACTACTCCACCATCTTGAAGTCATCAAGAAGTGATGGATTTATAGTTTTATTTCCAGAGACGTGAATTAAATTTTTTAAGCAGAAACTGTTTTGGATTGATTTGGTTTAACTGCTTACTAAGAAGTCCCCTCATCAAGAAGCACCACCAAAACAAAGTAGGAATAGTTTTTCTATTTCACTATCTTTTAAAATTTTGTACAGCATTTGACACTCTTATCTTGCCCTTTCATACCCTCTCTTCAAGCCATTGCAAATGCAACCTCTACATTGTCTTTTTCCAATAAAGATAATGTTTTCAAATACAGAACTAATCATATGGACAATAACATAAATATGAAAATGAAAGTCTTTTGGGTTTAACCTCTTGTCTTGGCAGGTACTGTTTCACAGCAACTAGATGAAGAAGTGAGATGGATATGCTGTATGCCCGCCAACTTTGCATTTGGTTTTGTCCAGTTAAGTGGAAGAACCTCCACTCCTTCACGCATATCACGTTTTACCCTTTTAAAGTATATTTTAAATTAACTAAAAGTGTAAAAAACAAGAAAGACAACACTTTTTTAATTTTAGTAGAACAGATGAGATTTTTTATTTTACGTTGTTTACTTATGTAATAAAACATTAAATATAAAGTATTACAAATTAGGTTAAGAATATAAGTAAAATTGATAGAGAACAATTAATATTATCTCAAATTTTGATACGCATTTATAAATAAAAATCTAAAAAAAAATTGACTAGTAAAGAAAGGAATATAAGATAGACTGAAACATGCTAAAAACTAAGAATTTTATTTAACAAAATTAGATGATAAACTAAGTAGCAGTGCATAAGCTTTCAGTTTATAAATTCTGAACAAAATAAGGCAGTTTATTGGATTAAAAATATTTATTAAATGTAATATAGCATAAAAGAATATAACTAAATAGATTTTATTATATAAACGAAAGTTATATTTGTTTAGACAAAAGCTAGTGTCAACCCACAAGTTTGTGAGTTTGTGTCTGTGTGTGTTTTTAGTAAAATCAACTTGAAAAATGAATTATATGTTTAAAAACACAATATTTTTATAAATATAGAAAGAATAAAATATGTGCAAAAATAGAGTTAACTTTCTAAAAGTATAAACGATGTGTAGAAATATGTAAAATAAACTCACTAAAAATACATATTAATGTATAAAAAGATTGGTGTAATATATATTGTTAAACTCGTCTAATCAATGCATTGACAAACTCATCTATTATGTGTGGTTAAACTTATCTAATCATTATATGAATACACTCGTTTAATGTGTATTGCTAGACACCTCTAATTAATATATGGATAAACTTGTTTAATGTATATTACAAGACTTGTCTAATAAAAGATGGATAGAATCGTTTAATGTGTATTAATATACTAGTCTAATATCTGTATGAACTGATTCATCTAATGTATAATGCTAGACTCATATAATCAATGTATGGATAAACTCATCTAATGTGTTGCAAGACTCGTCTAATTAGTGTATGAACATACTCGTCTAATGTGTATTCTTACACTCATTTAATTAATGCATGAAATGACTTGTCAATGTTTTTTGCTATACTTATCTAATAAGTATATGAATAAACTTGTCTGATGTGTATTGCTAGACTCGTCTAATGTTTTTCACCATACTCATCTAATCAATGTATGAACATATTTGTTTAATGTGTAGTGCAAGATTCATCTAATTAGTGATGAACAAACTTGTTTAATGTGTATTAATATACTCGTCTAATTTATGTGTGAAAAGACTTGTCTAATGTATATTGAGTCATTTAATCAATATATGAATGACTCATCTAATGTGTATTGTTAGACTCGTCAATGCATCGACAAACTCGTTTAATATTTGTTATTTTACTTGTCTAATCAATGTACTCCTAGACTAGTGTAATAATTTTTGTTATACCCGTCTAATCAAAGTATGAAATGACCTGTCTAATATTTTTCTATATGGAAAATCTCGTCTAATGTGTATTGTTTTGCTATATTCTTTTAACCAGTGTATAAAAAGACTCATCTGATGTGTATTACTTTGTTATATTCATCTAATCTTTGCGCCATCACCTATCTAACATTCTTTAGCAAAGTGACCGAATTTCTGACAATTGTAACAAGGAGTGTGAGGGTGGTTGTGCAGATGAGGTTAAGGTGGATTTTGAGGCTAATATTATTGATGAGGATAATAGGGTTGGTGATCCTGAAATGCTGGACGAGGATGACTGTCATGGTAATGATGGGGTGGTGAAGGCCGAGGTTGAGGCTAAGGGTGAAGGTGGGGGTGAGGCTGAGGTGGTGGTGGGGAGTGAGGGTGAGGGTAAGGGTGAGTTTGAGGTTGAAAGTTGTGTTGAATATGAGGGAGATGGTGTGAGTGTGTCGAATGAAGGTGTCCACAATCTTGAAGGATTAGTTGATGTGAGTGTTGATTGTGATTTAGATTATGTAGTTAACCATAATTTATGGGAGGGAAGTGTGGAGGTCCACATTGATGAAGATGTTAGTGAACCTTCTGGGAATTACTCCCAAAAGAGAAAAAAAAAAGGTATATGGAGGGATGATGATGATGCATGATTGTTTAATGAAGATGTCAAACTAAACATACACGAAAGAGGATTGTCTGATTGTAAGTGAGAATTAGAAGAGTTGGATAGCGATGAAGAGAGTGATACAATGGTGGATGATTGACGAAGTTATGGGTAACTTGGAACATTTTTTATGCCTAAAAACATGGTTGAATACAAATGAGATGTCGGAACTTATTTTGCAGATAAGGCAAAATTTATAGACGTCATTAGAACATATGGAGTGCATTGTGGACAAAGATTGAAATTATAGAATAATGATGAAGAAATAGAGGGTCATATGCTTAGGTGCAAATGGAAAGTGTGTGTGATTTGTTTATTGTGTGTATGTGGCTCCACTACACACATGATAATTAACGAAAATTGATGATACAATACATGTAGTAGATTATTCAATGTTGGTTTAATAATTGCCAAGTGGTTAAGCAATAAGCTAGAGAACACAATAATAGAAAATCCAAATATGAAGGTAGTGGACATTTGTAACAAAGTTGTTAGGAAGTGGAATGTTTGTGTGTCTAGGTCAATGGAATTTAGGGCAAAAACATTAGCCTCATACCATATTGATGGTTCATTTAAAGAATAATTTAAAAGAACGTACAACTATGCATATGAGATTGGTAGACCTAATCTTGGTTATACTACAAAGGTTAAAGTTGAAGAAAATGATGGGACACCCGTACTCATGAGATTTTATACATGTTTGAAGGCATGCAAAGACAATTTCCTCTCATGTCACCATATAATTGGTTTAGATCGATGTTTTTTGAAAGGGGAGTATGGAAGGGATGGTAATGACCAAATGTTGTCAATAACATAGGTTATTGTTGAAGTAGAAAACAAATATGCATGGACTTGGTTCTTGGAGTTGTTGATGGAGGATCTTGAAGGTTCCGAAGTTTATGCCTCTTGAACTTTTATCTCAGACTAGCATGAGGTATTTAATATAATTCATATTTTATGTTAAACTTTGGTAGACATGCACTGGTATGAAATTTCTTCCACAAAGTATGATGCGTGCTATGCAATCATTAAATATATTATGTCTTCACCATATGTATGCAAACTTTAGGAAGAGATTTCCAAGCAAGAATCTAAATCGTTTGATGTGGAAGGCAACTTCAAGCACTTATACACAAGCATGTGAGAGAAAGATGAGGAACATTAAAAATGTTAATGAATAGGCATTCAAACACCTTCTAGCAATCCCTCCAAGGCAAATACCTTTAGCTGTAATGAAGGTCCTTTAGCTTTGTCTATCTTTATGTTTGATGCTATCATAATGTTTGATACATGTAGGGAATATATGATGCACCTTTCAATTTGTTTTTTAATTTGATTATTCAGTAAAAGATCATATATGTTGCACCTTTCTCTGCATCTTTACCCTGTTATACTGTTCTGGTGTTATCTAGAGAGTAGAAAATAACAATAACAAATATAATTGACTTTATGTAACAATAACAATATCTTTGAGGTCAGGCACACCTCAACTACTACGGACAAGTTTGTTGTCAACATAAACAATCGAGAATACAGTTGCAGGAAATGGACTATCACTAGGATACCTTGTTGTCACTCATTAACTGTTATGAAATTTCTCAATTTGAATGGAGAAGATTCCATCCCTCATTAGTTTAGAAGATCAACATATGAAGAGACATACATGTTAATCATCTACATTGTCAATGATCAACAAGTGTGGGTTGTCACCGAATTTCCTTATGTATTGCCTCTATGTGAAAGGATTTTGCCTGGAAGATAAAAAAATAATAAAGACTTGAACCTTAGGAGATCAAGAAGAACGAAAAGGAGTTTAGAAAATTGGGCTCCGTAAAAGATGTGGCACCTGTAAAGATCTTTGATAAAACATAAAAAGTTACCCCCTAACTATCTCAGTTAGACCATCCTTCTCATGCAACTGAAGCAACAACTTTAACTACACCAACTCCAACACCTAAAGAAGTTGACTTCTTCAAATCATCCCATGCACCAACACAAAGTACATAGTCTTCACAAGTACAGTTCCCACCACAAACTACTTAGTCTTTTCATGCATCCCAACCACCACAAGCAATTCCAATTTGTCCTCCACCTCACCCATCACGAGTTAAACCCTCCATAAGGCATAAGTTGCAAATAGGAGAGGACGAGTGTGGAATCCATGACATTTTAATATGTATGTTTTTGAAGCTGCACCTTTTCTTTTGGGTCTTTATTACGAGACATTTGTTAAAGACATATTTCTTTTTGCAGTTTTAAACATCCAAGTGGAATGTCGACTTTAAATGAATGTGTTTTGTAATGTAATTATAAACAACAATCTTGTCTTTATGAATAAATGTTGTCTTTATGAATGAATTTGCAAAATATTACATATGCTATATTTCTATACCCAATTGCACAAAGTTGTAGACTATATGTAGAATATATAAATGAATCTTGATATAACTAGGTGGAACTTTTGATTGATTTAAAAACATTTCATAACATTACCATCATAATACAAAATAACACCCTTCAACACCTAATCTACATACCATCTCACTTACAACCTATTAATTGTTTTATATCAAATCATGAGATTTTCATCAACAAATATACTAGGACTATGTTAATTACACAAAAAAAAAATATCCCTACTAACACCTTGATCTAGATTATATATCTTTCTCCTTTGTTTCAAAATAGTATAATCCCTTTGATCACCACCATCTTTAGTGCACTATTTGAAATAATGCATCATTTGAAATAATTATCTCTGAACTTTGACGTTAAATTGAAATTGAGTTTTTTACACCGTTTGATATGTTCCTACTTCAATGTTAACTAAAAAACGTGTTTGACACGTCAAAGAATTTAATGCAATTCAATTAAAAGAACTATATCAATTTATTTTGAAAGTTAAGGACCAAAGTGTATCAAAGTTTCATGCAAAGAGAAATTCAAATTTTGCGTCAAAATTTCAAAACTCAAAAAAAAGTTCAACATATACTTTTAAAACAAAGTCAATAACTTAGCAAAAAAAAAATACTTCTATAAATATTATTTTAAGAAACAATTAATTAAGTAATATTTTATATTGTTTTATATGCGGAAAGGGATAAAACAAGTATTTTAAAAACTACTTTCATGCATAGTAAGATATTATTATCTTCCCTGTACTTAACGAACTCCTAGATCCCAAATTTGATCTCAAAAAGCATTTTTATGATTTTTATGACCTTTATTAATAAATTATAATGATAGCTCCTGTGTATTCATATATTTCTATCGTACCATGAATTCAATTGTAACAGACCATTAAAGGACACTTGACATGAATAACTTTCACTAATTAATAAGTTATGTAAACTAAAAAAATGTAATAAGAAAGAACATATCTACAATTGGAGTATTACGAGAGTATTAAATGCTCTTACACAGAAAGTTCAAATGAAAATCAAGTTTTAAACCTTTAATTATCAATCATCAAGTAAAAAATATAAGACTCGTTCTTTGGATTGATTAGTCTTGATAAGCAAAATTGCCGTATAAAAAAAACTGATAGTTACAAGTAAATACAATAACAAGCGTACAAGATCATAGTTGTACATGATGCACACACAATGGTTTCCCAGTACTCAAGAATACCTAAGATCCTCCCATATAGAAGTTCGAAAGAAAATCAAGTCTCAGCTGTCTAAACTTTCTTTAATTATCAATCATCAAGTGAAAAAAATAAGCCTCGTTCTTTGGATTTAATTAGACTTGATAAACAAAATCTGCAGTATAAAAAAACTGTGATAATTACTACTAAATACATTAACAAGCATACAGAATAATAGTTGTACATGATGCACACAATGGTTCCTCAACACTCAATGACCCGTGCCCCCAAACCGATGCCTCACATGCAAGCAACTCGAGGCATACAAAGTAAATTTCATAAACATTTTTCCTCTTAAAATTTCACGTCCTCACATCTTTCAGTGCACCCCCCTTTTCAAGCTCACTTACCAGATCCCTAAGTGATGGAACCTTCATAGCCAAGGTCCTATATAATCTAGAATATCGTGCTCGAGTTCCATCTGCAGTCCTTGCTAGGGCAAGCAATCTTAGAGCCTCGGGTAGTTCAGCAAATACTTGTTTCATTTCCTCCAAGCTCAAATTTTCCAAAATGGACGGCCTTGGGGCAACCCTCACAATCTCACCTCCTTTAGGTTCCTGAACTCTAGCCTCGGCTTTAATGATTAGTTCTGAATTTGAGTTTGCTCCACATTTTATTATAAATGAGGAGGTATTACCCGTATTGAATTGAAGGACGTTCCACTGTGCCACATCAGTTCCAGACCCAGAGCTTGTATCAGTAGATGGTTTACGAGAATGCGATACGTTCTGAATGCGGTCATCTTCTTCAGGAATCGACTGCATCATAAAAGAGGGTTTAGGAACCCAAAACTCAACATAAGTCGGACATAGACCCAATTTTACCAGAAATGCTGAGATAGAAAAGCATTTGAAATTGTTTTCATCCTTTCATTGCTTACTTTTGCTTTTTCTTTTGGGTACAGCATTTCTTAAGTATATAACTGGGTTGATAACACAAATTTAGTTAACAATTTAAAAAATGATAAAATAGACAAATACAGAAAAACCAGATAAATCTTGAGAAACATAAAGAGAGACGCTTTTTAAAAAGTATACGACAGAGTACATAAATGGTAATGTTCAGAAGGCGGTAGCTACTCCCGCCACCCACCCACCCACCCAATGGCATTGTTCCTGTGATTATGACGAGAATATGCTTTTTTCCCAGAGCAAAAGTTGTGAATTTAGTCGAAACTGAGTATGCCAAATTCAGAATGAGTATAATCTGATTCCTTCACAACTCAAAATACAATATAGCCATATGGAGCATCAATTTGCTTACCTCAACCACTCTGCAAGCATCTGCAATGTATCTCTGAGCACATGGATGATCAATTTCAAGAAGCGAAGGCATTTGTTCGGTCAGTTTATCAAGAGAACCAAGCACCGTTCTTTTCTTACTTTTCTCGATGGTGTTCACAGTAGAAAGTTTAGTTATATCCTGTTCAAATTATACCATGAATTATGGAGTATTTCCTAGTAGAACACCAAAGTTTGAAAAGCAGATTTCAATAAAAAAAAGAAAGAAACCTTGACTTGCTTCAATATTCTATCAAGTGAAATAAGAGAGGCTAATCTTGCATCCTCAGCAGCAGTAGAAGGATTTTGAACAGGTGAACCACCATTTTCCAAGGTCAGTAAAGCTACATCACTTCTCATTTGTTGTAAAATCTGAATAATTGCCAGGACATCATAAATAGACATTCATTTAAGAGAATAAGGCATTAACTTCCCTCTTTAATTACCATATAAAACTTAATCTACACTAACATTACAATGGTACAAAGTCTAACAAAATTACCAGAAAAATCATTTAAGACTGAAGACTAATGTTACTGTAATATAATCCCTCCTCTAGTAACCTATTTTGTTTCTCGGCTAGAACTGTAGCAATCAATTTTACCAAATTGAAGCTCAGGACTACGTAAGTGCACTTTAATTCCTTTGAGATAAATAGTCATCACAGGTGTGTTGTCTATATATACCTGAAATGGGAAGGAATAGATGTTTCATTTATATCTTCTTAATTACACAAAGATGACCCTCTAGAAGTGCTGATATAACTTGGACAAACAGAAGTAGAATCAACAAAGTTACCAAAAATAGTTTCAATTTTATGGTAATCTAATGTCCTCTTATCAAAGCAATTTCCAAGTATCGTGTTAAAAGTATTTCAAAAATATATAGCATAACAATAACATGATATAATGTTATTATGTTAAAACTTTTCATGCAATTTTTGTATAATTAACCATGCTGCGGATTAACACGGGCAATTCTAAAATCTTTTGCTCCACCTCAAGTGTGAAACAAAGTACCTTTCTTCTTTTGTGATCAACAGATTCTAGTGCTGAACGCAACTTCGCCGCTTGTGCCGCATCTTCAGCCTCTTCTGTTGCCAAGGTACCAGCAATATCCTGATAAGCCAATGTCAGGAAAACAAGCATCAAAACATAATTTAACATGTATGAGAAAATTAGTCAAACATGAAGTTTCTCTCATTTTTTGGTTCATGATGGGTACAGACCGGTAAAACCCAATCAAGAAAACCACAAAAATATAACTGGCCATAAATGGTAATTGCAAGAGTATAAGATGGATATTCATATGAATGAATGTGTGTGTTTTGAGCACAACAAAGGAACACATTACATATAGACGAGAAGGGCCTACGCCTATATATTGAAAATACATCTAACACTCCTCATGCTAGTGATTGTAAATCATATGCGCCAAACTTGTTCCAAATATAATCAGTTCTAAGACCTTGTAATGATTTGGTGAAGACATCCACAAACTGATAATTGGAGTTAACAAATTTAGTAGTAACGTCTCCCAATAAAATCTTTTCAAAAATAAAATGACAATCTATCTCAATGTTTGGTCCTCTCATAAAATACTGGATTTGAGACAATATGATTGCTTATCACAAATGAGAGACATTTGTGAACCCTCTCAAAATTTTAGTTCTTAAAGTCTTTTGAGCCAAACAAGTTCACAAGTAGCAAAAGTCATAGCTCTATATTCTACTTTTGCATTAGATCTTGTTACCAATATAGATACGATATCCTATAGAGGCTACTACTTTTGCATTAGATCTTGTTACCAATATAGATACAATAACCTATAGAGGATACCCAATCTGCAACTGAGTATCCTCAAGAGTGATTATTGTATTCGTATAACAAACCTTTTTTCCCAAGGCTCCTTTAAAGTACTTTAGAATGAAAAAGACAACATTCCAATATCTCGCACATGAATAATTTAGAAACTGAATTACCACATTGACCGGAAAAGGAATGTCAAGACAAGTTACTTTGGATAGTCTAGATTCCCAACCAATATCCCATACCTCTCAAGATCTGAAAGTGGCTCTATTGACTTGGTAGAAGTTTAACATTGGGATTCATAGTCGTGTCAAGGGGCATGAATTTCATTAGCCCATTTTCTTCTAAAATATCAAAAGCATACTTCCTCTAGGAAATTAAAATTCAATTGTTGAATTGTGCAACTTCAATTCTCGAGTATCTAACTCCAACAAGGTCTTTTGTCCACAAATGATGACAAATGTATTGTTTTAATGTAAAATGTCATGGTAATTGTTACCTGTAAGAACAATATCATCAATATACACTACAAGGTAGAAACACTGCAACTTGATATCATCATCTTCACTCAAATTCATATCAAGTTGTTGGAAAACTCCATTGAATCTACCAAACCATGCCCCGAGAGACGGTTAAGGTGGTATAAGATTTGCAGAGACCAACATACAAAATGGGAAGACTCGCCAAAGCAACAAAACCAAGAGGTTGTTCAATAAATTTTCCTTCAGCAAATCACCATGTAGAAAGACGCTTTTTACATCCCAACTAATGGAAGGACCAACGTTGAAGAGCAACCATGGCTAAGAAGAATTTGAAAGAGGTGATCTTGTTCATCAAAGAAAAGTGTCCCAAAAGTCTAGCCTAAAATTTGAGTATAATCCTTAGCAACTAACGAGTTTTGAGCTGATCAATAGTGCTATTAGAGCCAACTTTGATTGTGAAGATCCATCGACAACCAGATGGGCAGTTGGTCAGATCTAGTATAGATCGTACATGGACGGTAGTTGGAGTCGGTGGATCTCCTAGGGTTTCTTCATTTGGGATCATCCTGGGGAAGAGGATCAGGTTGGCCCTTGCAAACAACTTGATGCACTATCTCCCTTCAACCCTTTGAGCGAAATGTGGCAAAAGGAAAAAGAATCCATGGACCGACCCCATTGTCTACACCATGTAGGAACTACGAGATCACCCCAAGGACGCCTTTGGCATCCAGGGGCGCGGACCGACCATAGAACCCTGTTCAAAAATCGAAACGCATTAGCTATCCACTCTCAAGTTGGACAGTAAGGGTCGGATAAGGGCAATCACTCATTCTTAAAAACCAGTATTCTTAAGAGCAAAGAGTCGGGCGGAAAAAAAGAGGGCGGGGGAAGCTCTCTATTCCCGGTTCTCCTGTAGCTGGATCCTCCGAAACCACAAGAATCCTTAGTTAGAATGGGATTCCAACTCAGCACCTCTCCTAGGAGGTAAAGGAACAAGATTCCAAGTACCAATGTTTTGAAAAGCACACAATTCATCAAACGTGGCTTGTCTCCATCCAAACTTCGCTAAGACATCATACACGAAGCGACATAGAGGAAAACAAAGAGAAATGAGTATAATGAATGGAAACAACTTGTGAACATATGATGGGAAGGATTGTGAGTGGAGAGTGTACCTTTACGAAGTACAATAGGGAGATCAGACACCATAGAAGTTGCATCAAAGTCCAATAAGAAGTTGGCCCACCACTAGTAACGATAAACCAAGAAAGGAGGCAAAGATGGAGTCGAGGGTCACCGAACATGTTCATGGTATAAAAGATGAGAGGGTTAGCAATGAGTCACACAAGGTAAAGAGAAGACTCAAAGGTGACAACAACGAATATTAAATAGTGAAGGGACTGTGAGAAACAGATATACCCTTTTTGAAACCAATGTAGTCTACAAAGACACACTTGTGAAACCAAAGACATAGTTTATTAAGGTCAAGATTAAGATTGTAAACAAAACAGGTAGATCAAAAGTGTCAGGAGCTAAAAGGTGGAGAGGTTCATAGGGGAACAAAACAGAGTGAGGTACTTGGTTGTTAAGGACAAAACAAGGCATTGGATTCATGGGATAGCATGGTAAGACAAAAACATTATCCTAAAATTGTTGAGGAACACGATCATAAAGTAAAGAATACAATTTGTTGCAATAAGATACCTGTTCTTACACTCAACCACCTTTATTTTGTTGAGGGGTACATGCACAATATATCTGATGAAGAATACCATAGGAGGACATGAAAGTCTGAAATGAATGGGAAAGGTATTCACAGGCATTATAACTAAAGATGGTAAAAAAAAACACCAAATTGATTTTTAATATGGAAAACAACTCAACAATTTTTCATTAAAAACCACCAAGTATATTGAGAATAACCATCAAAGAGTCGCAAAATACCAAAATCCTAAAGTAGACCTAACACCCCTTGGCCTCTAAGTATCTGCGTGATCAAAAGCAAAAGGAAACAATGTTCATTTGGGGATACTTCCATAAAATGAATTACGACTATGTTTTCCTAATTCACACGACTTACAACAAGTAGACAACTTAAATAGATGGGGTAAAAGGTGCTAAAGCTTGATAAGGTTAAGATGATCCAATTGAGCATGGATGAGAGAAGGGGAATCCATTGCTCAACTAATATGCGAAGTTCATAGAAAGCCATGAGACTCACATTTGGTGTCAATCATCCATCCCATAATAATAGATGACAAAAGACCAAACGTGGAAAAAGATGAGAAAAGAGACTTATTAAGAGATATACAATAGGAGCCACTAGAGTCAAGGACCTACCTATGGGCCAATAGAGGCGGAACAAGTGAGACTAACATATGAGGTGTGTGTGTGTGTGTGCATAACAAAAGTAATGGAGCCGTAAACCTAACATTCCTCACAACATTTGAGGAAGTCATGGAAGAGAGCCAAAGGTCCAAAACTATCAAATGGAGGTGCACCAAAATCAAGTGGAACATGGGAGCAACCTAAGCACTAGCAGCTGTCGACTAAGGAGGGTGACCATGTAAGACATAAAATCGATCAATGGTGTGACCAAGTTTGTGGCGATGATAATGCCTGGGACGACCTCTATAGAGTTTGTGAGGGCAATTGCAATCATCACATTACGATACCAACGCAGATGAATCACCAATGGCAGTTGGGGTAGAAGTAGGTATGTCCAATGATAACTAGCACGACACATACAACAATGTGAAACCAAGAAAAGTTAGTGCAGGCACAAAGACCTCACAACATGTAAATCACGAACTAGGGATATTGTGCATACATTTTCATCAACATAAAGAAGGTTGGGCGTTGCTCTAGTTTCTAAGCAAAAGTGGTAGCAAGAGGCAATAGTTCATTAAAGTAAGACCACGCACTTAACCCATGTATTCAGCCATGGGACTAACCAGGCTTCGAGGGATGATGATACTCAAGATTTTGGCAAACACCATAAAGGCCTTAAGTATTATTGGTGCACAAAAATCAGGCCTATTCACAAACCCCAACATGTGTTGTGAGCTCAAAAGATCTGCTTTAAGGAAGGATGGATAGTCAACATTGAGAATGATCTTTTTCACCTATGGATGCCCTTGTCAATAATATGGAACAATTTGTAATCCAGAAATATAAATGATGGCAAATTTTAGAATTGTGTTTGAACACAACCTCCTATTACAAAGGTCTATTCTAGGTAAAAGGAAAATAGAGCTGTTCGTTTTAATTAAAACAACAACCATAAATGTTGTTGGGGAGCTTGTATATAAAGGTGTGTTTTGGAGTTTGGGGAAGGGGAAATAAGTGAACAGTGGGAGGTTTCTGGACCCTCCAAGTGACGGAGATGTTTCTGTAATAATTCTGAAATTTCTATACCAAATTCTCAGTTTTCTCTGTTTGAGTTTTCTTTCTTGTTTCTGAGTTTTTGATCCAATTTCTATAATTTTTAATTTAGCATAACTCAACCCCACAAAACTAGTTTATGAGGCTGTCTCATTTATACATTACTTTGGTCAAAACAATACACAATGTAATATCTTGAACACACACCATCTGTGTAAACTGGACAAGCCAGAAAATTTTGGTTTAGCCAGTAGCTAACAGCCTTTACTCAGTCTGGCTTTCCTAGTCTTGGACTAGAATATTTTTGTCGGATAATTTTTTTAATTAACAGATAAAAGAATACAAAAACGAAGTGATATAGGATTTCGTTGGATGAGCAATGTTGAGAATAAAGAAAATAGGGATTGAGATTAATCTCCCTTGTGTATAAACCACACATAGGGTAATCTATTTATAATAGAGAGAGGTACAAGTAAAAAGAGTAACCGAAAATAAAAAGATTAAATAGAAGATATTGTGGTTATCAATATCTAACAATATCTTAATAATATCAAACAATATCTAACACTCCCCCTCAAGCTGGAGCATACAAATCGTATGTGCCAAGCTTGTTACAAATATAATCAATTCTAGACCCCCGTAAAGAATTAGTAAAAATATCTGCTAACTGATCACTTGAGTTAACAAACTCAGTTTTGATGTCTCCAGACATAACCTTTTCCCGAACGAAATGACAATCAATCTCAATGTGTTTGGTCCTCTCATGAAAGACAGGATTAGAGCTAATATGAAGAGCAGCCTGATTGTCACACACAAGTGTCATTTGAGTAACA
>Ga0214543_1006215_pt1 | contig 21416 bp, 12 predicted proteins | sample CNSS2metaG_FD_160094 | JGI IMG/M metagenome (GOLD analysis project Ga0214543, IMG submission 160094) | Root nodule microbial communities from cowpea collected in UCLA plant growth center, Los Angeles, California, USA - CNSS2 | ecosystem: Host-associated > Plants > Roots > Nodule | place: USA...
ATGTATAAATTCAAAACAATTATTTTAACATGTATATATAAGTTATAATTAAACTTAGTTACTAATTTGGTCTCAAATTGGAAAGGATGAAATTGGATCATTTTAAAAAATTAGGTACTAAATTGAACCAAAAATTTAAATTGGGAGTACTAAATTGAAAACAATTATTACCACTGTCACGTGTCATGATTGTAAGTTGCCACGTGTCACGATAATAAATTGACACGTGACAATTTTAAATTTTTTTGAAAAAAAAAAAATTTTTTTAAAAAAAAAAATAAATTTAAAAAAAAAAATATTTTTTTAAAAAAATTAAAATTAAAAATTAAAATTTCATGACTTGACACGTGTCCTGTACGGACACGGTATTAGCTCCAACTTAACGGAAATGACCAAATTGAATTTCTTTAAAAAATTGGGGTACTAAATTAAACAAACCAAAAATTTGGGTATCGAATTGAACTTAACAAAAAAGTTGGGTACTAAATCAGTAATTATACCAAGAATAAATTTTAAGCTAAAAGCTTTGTTTTGTATTACCGGACACTTAATATACAAATAGAACTTTGCCGAGTATACTGTTTTTCTATAATACCATCATATTTATTTAATTATTCTTTTTAGGTTTTTATTATTGACATTATTTCACCATTGTATATACCATGTTGGAAAATAACATTTTATTGTTTTACATATATTTGTTATTTAACATATTACCTCTTTATACTTTTAGAAATTCTATTTAAAGTTAAACGAAGAGATTTAATGAGTTTAGTGATGTTATAAAAGGAAAAACAAATAAAGTTAAGGGACTAATTAATTAATCAAGTCAATTGAGAAAGATATGTGAGAGTTGTTGTAATCTTTCTCAAGTTCCACAATCTAAAAGGTCATTACTTTGAAATTTATTTAATATGAAAAGCTAACAAGACAAATAAAAAAATAAAATCAATAGATGAAAAACAAAAGATATAAAATTAAAAATTTATTATTATTAAAATAATATAAATTAATTATTTTATATTAACTGCAATACTATTTGATTAACAAGAAAACTTTTTATATACCACTTAAAAGAGGGACAAAATAACATCTTAGTTCATTAAAAACCTTAAATCATAGTAATTGAATTGAAAAGATAAAATTTGTAGTATTAAATAACAAATAAAATATAATAAAAATTCAATTAAAAATATATAAATTTATGAAAATTTAATTAAATTTTATTACTCTCTTAAAGCTTAACTAATTTTTTAAATTACGCTTAAAAATCTAATGTTAAATGAGTGAGTATTAAGGTGAGTTGCGGTTTCAGAGTAGTCTTTGTTCAGATTTTTCTTGGCTTCACCATGTTTTCAGAGCCTTGGCATTCTGACACTACGAGAACAGAGTCAGAAGTCGATGTTGATTAAATTCTGAGTCTTCTATCCATGTGCAAAGTGAGAATAATGGAAGAAGAAGAGAAATTTAGTCATACTATCTCGGTACGTGTGGAAAACGTGAAAATTGAATATTAAAAACTCTGTTTAATTTGATTATATTGTTTTTACCTCCCAAAATTTTGATCAACAATCCCTGAAGCTTGGTGTTCAAATTGGATTTGATTGGTGCAGTGTGAAAGTGATGGTATGAGTTTGGTGTAGTTGTTTAATGGCCAGAATACGGAACATATGGACCTGCACGATAATGCATTCCTTATGTTCGATACAAAGCCTTGCTGAATTGAGCTTAGCATGTTGATTCAGGAGCTAATACTTTTTGTTGAGTGCCTTATCTTCATCAGCGTTGATTAACTTCACTTTAGTAATCACTTTTGTTTCAATTCACAAGTTAAAAAATGCGAAAGTTTTCCACACATGAGAAGATGATTTTGTTGTAATTATTGAATAACGGTACAATTACTGAGTAAAACAACAACATAGAGGGTGAAGAAAATGGGACATAATAATGTACAGTTTTTGTTGAGAGAGAGAGAAGAAAAGGGATGAGGATTAAGCAGGGCATGCATTATTAGAAGGTTGGAAAGTGCAGAAAGCTATGCAAGCAAGTAAGAGAATGGCAGAAGAAGCACCATCTTCCTCCATGTTGGAGGTGCTTCTCTTGAACTTCCTCATCCTCCCTTTGTTACACTCAATCTCTTTCTCCCACTTCTGCACTTTCTTCTTTGCTTCATCTACTTTAGACACCATTCTATATGATAATGTTCTTCGGTTATTTTAAATTTTCTGCATGCAACTACACCTCCTTTTATAGAAAATTGCCCCTAGAAATTATGAAAATGGTGATAAATGATAAATGCAAAATTAAAAAAAAAAAAAAAAAAATTGAAGGTGGGACCATGTTTTGGGGATAAGAATGTGGTACTATTGACATTTGACATATCTTTGGTGTTACAGCTACACAGCACCTACCATACCACAGATTTCTGCTTTACAGTGATGTGTCAATATTGTATTCCAAGATTGGCGGCAAATTTTGTAAATGTGTTTCAGTATTCATCAATTCCACAACCATTAATTCCTTCCGCTCCCTGCGCCAAATAAAACGTGTATGCACTCAATATGCAGTTGCATAGTCCATTCTCTATTAATTACTTCTATTTTTTTTTTCAGTTTCTTCTGGAGTCATAGCTTCAGATTTAATTTTTGAAATGTCGGATGATTATTACCTTTCTATTATTATTATTATTATTATATACATGTTGAGAATCTTATTAAAATTAAATTTTATAGTAATTAGAGATGTGAAAATTGAATACAGGACTCGTAAAGTTTTGAGTTGGAGTAGTATAATTTTTTTATATATTAGATTTATGTCTCACTAATGAATTTCTTTAGAAAACCTATTTATAATATCAAAATTGATAATTTATCTTAATAAACGGTTTTGGATCGAGTAAATTGAACATCATATAAAAAAAATCAATAAATTTATATTCTTTAAGATTTTGAATTAGTGATATAATAACCTATATTTCATACATTTTTTCATATATTTATGTCATTTTGTTTATGTTATTTAATGTTTACCCTTTTCTTTTATTTATAAAATCATTACATAAGAAGATATAAATAAAAATTATATTTTTACGATTTTATTGTTGGGGATATCAAAACATTCATGCTTTTGCAGAATGGTACATTGGTACATGATTTTCTTTTGAAGATACGAAAGTACCAAATAATTTCAAAAACTTCGTACATCTTATGTGCTTCTCACCCATCCTCTTTCTGATACAATGAATGAGTGTTATAGTGCGCATTTTATAGGTAGACACAGTCATTATTTATACGGTTAAATATAATTTTGGTATTTCAAATCTCATAGAAAATTAAAATTAGTATCTTTTAAAAATTTTGAATTAATGTAGTCTTTCATCTTTAAAAATGTGTGAATTTAGTCTTTTAAACCATTCTTTTTTTTTAAGTTTATTTGATATTCCAATTGCATTTCTCAACTAATATTGAAGTCAAAATATGTCAAATGTGATAAATAAAGTAAAATACTATAATAAAATGTATTTGAAACGTCAAATAAACTTAATACAATTTTTTTAAAATGACTAAATCCACGTATTTACAGAGTTCAGAGGCTAATTTGATTTAAAGTTTCCAAAAAGGACCAATTTCAATTTTCACTAAAAGTTAAAAGGACCAAAACCATATTTAACCCTTGTTTATATATATTCATTATAATATTCCACAATCATATAATTGAAATATTTAATAAAATTGATTTATCGTCAATAATTTGTACGAAAAAGAGCAATTAATTATCGACAAAATATAATAAAATTAAAAATATATATATATATATATATATATATATATATATATAATGAATTAAAAATTTAAATTTATTGATAAATACTTTTGTTAGTATAAAATTTGTCATAAATTTTTTAGAAACATCGCCAGTAACATTTATCACAATTGTCAACGAGTAAAGTTGTCAAAATTGTATGTTGATAAATTACAAATCTCATTACTAACAAATATTTCTCTTGGTACCTCACCATTATAGTTACCGACGGTCGAATTTCGTTGGTAAATCTTTTTACACTTTAAATAGTACATTTTTTATTAATTTGTTAGAGTTTTATATTATATTAAGGGGAGATTGGTAAGAAGTGAAAAATAGAAGAAAAAGAAAACGAGGAGAAGGAGGAGCAAGAGGAGGTGGTTAGGGGTGACATGAAGGCTCGCTGGTGACGTGCACTGGTAACATGAGTTAATGATACCAATGATTGTCGACGACATATATATGAAGGACATTGGTGATGGTGACAGTGGTGACCGGAGTTAGAGAAGGAAGAGATGGAGGAAGAGAATAGGAGGAGAATGAGACCCCAAAGGAGAAAAAATGACCTGGAGCGATGGTGGTGAGGCAACGACCTATCGACGGCGAGAAAGAAAAAAATAAAGGAAAAAGAAAAGGAAGAAAAGAAGGAAGAATGAGACACAATCATACATTTAACGATAAAGATTACTGATGAATTTGTTATCGTCGGTATTTACTAACAAATTTTTGTTTGTTAATAATCTATTGATAAACATGATTTATTGATAGATTTTTATTGTTAGTCATGGATAATGGATAACGACGGTCATTAATATGCAAGTTTTTTGTATTAACATTTAAAATGATAAATAAATAATAATAGTGAAATTTCTTTCTAAAATTTAGAATCATATAAGTTTTCCGTTAAATTTAATAGTTACCATCATATTTATTGTACTTAATTTATATTTAAAAAATAAACTAGGTTTCCATACTTAGGCAATTTGATGTTGGTCTATCTCTCAACAATGATTGGCTGCAAATAAAGTAATTTGTTGCTATATTTTATTCAAATATTTGAGTTGTTGCTTTAGGGTGACATTTGTCACTAACTACCCCTTAAAGCCTAAATACATGCATGCTGCTTATTGAGGCAAAGCCAATATTAAAAAGTTAATCACTTTGTTGACTAATACTTGATTGTAATGTAAGAGTTCAAATATCGTGCCTTGAGGATTCAATATTTTAGTGCTACCACACCTAGGAAAGTTGAAGGGTTTAAGTAAGAACAAACTCTACTAGAATGAAAGAGAATTGTGCTTTTTGTGTGGGCGAAGAAAACTAGTAGACCATAGAAATATCCCTTACACGTTATAAGATACTAAATTGAATGTTTTATTTCCTCTTGTATATATAAAAACACTTCAGAAAGAAAAATGAATAGTCCTTTTTATAGGATACATTATAATTTTTATGAAATATTATGTTTTTTTTTTAATTTAATTAAGTTTCGTTTATTTTATAAATTTATATAATTTTTATTAAATTTTTATTAAAAAAATTCTTTTAATACACAAAAAATTTATACTTTTTAATTAATTTTTTATAATTTAACCATTTTCGTTAATTAAATAACATAATAATTATTTTAATATTTTAATATTTTTTTATATTAACCACAAAATTTCATATTTCTTATAACAAATAAATAAGATAAAAAAAATAACAGTCTCCTATTCGTAATTTATAATTTATCCTTATAATAACATTTAATGGTTCAGATTGTTTAATTACTAGAATACACTAAAATATTTGTTAGGGAGACTTTTTATTCATGGAACTTTCACTCATGAGAATTACTTGGAAAAGAAACTTATTTCTTACAAATCTTTTATATAATATTCTTTTATATAATATTTGTGACATCCTATTTAAATAGAATAAATCTACTTAATAAAATATCACATCATTATAATATTAAAAGAGCAATCAAATGAACAATACACATATAAGGATTCACTATTACAGTCATCCATGGATACACTAGAAAAGAAACTTAGGCATGCCACGATGCCACAAACAAAAACATAAGAGTACTATTGTCGTGCAAAAGACTACTCATAGAGCAAGGAATTTAAAACTAAACATAGAGTTCTTCAAAATGGACTAAATAGTGGGCCACAACCCAGATGCGCGGGAACCATCCTTCACCGCAGTATTGTCGCCACCCTGAGAACCTCCAAAAGTTTCCACATCTGCTCACACTAATTAATTGGTGATCATCGCAAGGAGGAAAAAACCAAGCAAAGAAACATACACCAAAAGCAAGGGTAAGCTAGAGAAAATATTTTTAACATGTTATAGAGTAAGCAAAAGATAAAACAGGTTATAAACAAACAAAGCAGTAAGCACCCAATTCATGTGATAGCAAACAAATGCAAGACTCTATGACTCAATATCCGGATCATACTCTTGATATGGAATTCTAAAGGAAGTATGCGCATGTGCTGGCTTCTAAAACTCTACAGAGTCTAGACGCAAGGGGTTATCACCCAACCACACACAGGGTTAATCCTCTAATGGCTTGGGCCAATTATGTCCCAAGACTAGGACCTCCTACCACTCTCACCACATAAATTATTCTACTCTATGTGAGCGTGAAAAATTTTTAGATTTCAGGATATCTTTCTTTATCTAGATATCTCCTATACCAAGAGTTTCCCTTGAAACTCTTTTACCAACAAAATCCACATGCCATATCAAGCATTCAATTCTCATGCCAAACCACCACCAACCATACAATCATGTTTTCCATTTCATACACAACATAACAAGATCTCATTCAATCTCATGCTTTATAAATGCATACCAATGTCCAACCCAACCTAGTCATGGCTCATTACATAACAACACATTATGCAAACGATTTGAGATTTTAGAAATAAAACTGCAGCTTGTGTAAAGCTCCAAAATTTTTTATTTATATTCAAATTAAAGATGATTGAATCAAGAACCAAATGCAACAAGAACCAACTTAATTGAATAACTATAGAGAAAGTTATGCACCAAACAAGCAACAAAGGTCAATGCTGTCAACATCCAAACTACAAGGACCTTGCGATAAAATTTGCTCTCACTACAGAGCTCCGATTCAAGATCTGACCGATCACAATCAAGAACTAGGTGTTAAGGATCAACTGTTAAAATTTTAGCTCGATCAAAGGTTAACGAGTCGGGAAAGGCAATTTTACTGAAACTGCACATATCAGAAAAAAGACATAGTCGCTCAGCGACCAAGGCACTCGCCAGCGACCACCCGACACTTCCAAAATACGAAAAATAATGTGAAATATCACAGTTTCATGAATATTTGAACCCCTCACTTTGAAATACACAAAAAATTAACGTTTTCCCTAATCTTGTCTCATATTCCACAAAACACTAATCAAACTTAGCCAAACATAAACGGAACAAGCTAAATAACTTAAAAAAAATGAAACCCTAGCTTCTCTTACTTGCTTAGATGCTAGCAAACGCAACCAGGTACGAAACCAAGGAGTACCACAACTCTAAGAATCAAACAGTGAGCTGAAAATAGGAACACCAGGACAAAACAAACGTAAAAGGTTAAACCCTAACCAGACCAACGTACTCAAACGGTAAAAATGGGAAGAAAGGACCAAGGAGCTTCAAAGTTTAACTTACTTGGATGTTGAATGCTCTTAGCTAGCTCAAAGTTGGAAGGATCTCTATGCCCTAACAGAGCTCTTAGCTGGAGAAAAGAGAGGGGGAAGGAAACTGTTTTTTGCAAAATGAGACAAAATGAGAGGGGTTAAGAGCTGAAAAGGGGTCTTGGGGTCCCCCAGTGGGCTGGCCTTGGGCCCACGAATAGGCCAGGCCCAAAACACTTATAAGGCTGAAAATTGGGGCTTACAATATCTATATAAAATTAACACAAAATATATAGAAAGTTTTAATAGTATTTAAATTATAAAGATATAAATGATAAAGATAAATAATTCCAGAAGTAACATTTACTTTTCATTTCTATAAGAAAACATCTGGTTTTCATCTTCATCATACTTTTTTTAAGTTAATTTATTTGTATCTAATAATAAGCATTAGGTTCAAGAAAAATAAAATTCCCTTAAAATAATCTGATCCTTCTTTGAAATACAAATAAATTATTATTTTATATTGGTAATCGATATGCATTAAATAAATTATTTATAATTTCAAGATATTCTTAAGTTCAAATTCAAACTGATGAAATATTCAAACATAAATTATATATTTGTAGGCGTTTTAACTTAAGCATAATAACTAGCCTGGATAAACATAAATTGTACAAGTTTAAACTCTATATTATTTTAGTAAGCATTTATGTCTAATATAAATTATATTGTAATTTTATTTTATCTTTACTCAAGGAATACCTAATCGTTAAAGGATATTGTTAACACTAGAGGAATAAAGAGCATGCAACTGAATGAATACGTAGATGTTTTATTCAACTCAGTTATTACCGAAATAAGGTGCATATATAGCAACACACTCAGAAAAAATGAATACAACAGAAACTAACAAACTTGTTATTAAACTAACAGTCTTGCCATATTATTTGACTTAACACCGAACAACTCCTTAAGTCAAAGTGACTTTGCTATTAACAATTCCAACTGCATCTCTTAACTAGCTAAATTGTTCTTCTCAGAAAGCTTTTGTGAATAAGTCTTCTAACTGCAACTCATTTGTAGTGTTCAATATCGAGTTTTCCGCTGTGCACTTGATCACATATAAAATAGAATCGTTTCTCAACGTGCTTACTTCTCCCATGTGATGTGGAGTGCTTTTCCAAGTCAATTGCAGATTTGTTATCCACTAACACCCTAGATCTGCTTTAGAGTTTCACCTACAACTCTCGTAGCATTGTTTCCAATAAGACTACTTGATAGCAAGCTCCTGACGTTGTTATATACTCCGCTTCGTGGGAAGACAATGCCACCACTGATTCTTTAGTTGAGTTCCATGAAATTTGAGCTCCCCCAAGGAAAAAGATATACCCTACAGTTCTTTTCCTATCACTCTTATCCCCACACCAACTTGAATCAAAATATCTAACCAATTCCAATTCTGAATCAGATTTTCCTTTTAGCAGCATACATGTGTGATTCCTTTGGATCTTGCGTGTATTTACTTATTAACCCAACACTATAACTCAAATCAGGCCCAAAGTTACACAAATATCTCAAGCTGCCAATAATTCTCTTGTAATTTGTTGCATTTACAAATTCTCCATCAATTTCCACTTGTAGTTTCTGCCTAACCTCTGCAGGTGTAACTACATAATTGCTTTTCTCCTTTCTAAACCATTTCAACAAGTCTTCAGTATACTTGGTTTGGTGCATCACAGTTCCATGCTTGGTCTTAGTAAACTCAATTCCAAGAAAATAATTGAGTTCACCTAGATCACTCATTTCAAACTCATTTAGCATTTGAGTCTTGAAGTGAGCAATTAATTCACTATTGTTCCCAATCTCCAGTAGATCATCCACGTACAGGCACACTATCAGCTTGTTTGTGTCAACCTTACCATTCAGAACTACACCTTCCATACACATCATATTCAGAATTGCACCTTCCAAAACCAATATGCTTTAGAAAACTATCTATTCTTTGGTTCCAAGCTCTAAGAGCCTACTTTAAACCACATAAGGCTTTCCTAAGCTTATGAACCTTATTCTCCTGACTTTTTACCACGAACCCAACAAGTTGTTGTATATACACATCTTCCTCGAGAGACCCATTTAAGAACGAGGCTTTTACATCCAATTGGTGCATACGCCAATTGGATGAAATGGCCAAAGCAACCACAACATGCATAGTCTCTATTATGGCCACTAGTGAGAAAATATCTCCATAATCAACCCCAACTTTGTACAGAAACTCTTTAACAACCAACCTTGCTTTGTATCTCATTATCTCTCCTTTTGGATTTACTTTCACCTTGTAAACCAATTGGTTTCTTTCCATAAGGAGGATCAACCAATTCCCAGGTGTGATTCTTTTCTATAGAAGCTATTTCTTCCTTCATGGTAGAACTGTCAAAACGGGTAACCCGACCCGACCAGGCTCGACCCACCAGGGTTGATCACTTAGTGAGCCAACCTAACCCGACTCACTTATTAACGAGCCAAAACAATTTGAACCTGGCCCGGCCCACCACGAGTTGATGAGTTAAACGGGTTGGCTCACATGCTTACTTAATTAAAAAAACATACAATTTTTTTATTTTCTTTTTCAGTCAAAACTAAATTATAATTATAATTAAAATCTAAATAAACTTCAATACAATCCAAATACAAACTAAAATCATAATAAATACAAATTATCTATGTGTTGGCTAAAAAAGAAACCTAACTTGACCCAAATACATAGTCCAACTTAACAAAAAACACTTGTGTGACCCTTTATTTGCAGGTTGGTGAGCCAACCTGGCTCACCACGGGTTCAACTCGAGTGAGCCGAGTCAAAAATCAACCCGTATTGAAATTTATGAAAAATTTTCAACCCAAGCTGGCCCGAACCCGTGGTGAGCTGGGTTGGCTTGCGGGTTCCAATTTTGTAATTAAGGCAATATGAACAAGATTGCCTTCTGGTGTGATGTCAACCTCATGTAGTAGCTCATAATCATTCAGACGAGATGGTTTTTGTACTGTCCTGGATGATTTCCTTACGTGAATATCTTGGTTAACAGAACCTACTTTACTGGAAACATTATCTTCCTCGAGCACAATCACAAGTTCGGAATTTTGTTTCTATGTTTAGTGCCAGGTAGAGGTTTCATCAATCACTACATTTTTGCTGATGTGAACTTGATTGGTTACTGGATCCAATAGTTTGTACCCACCTGTAGAATGAAAGCCTATTAGAATCAAGAGTTAAGTATGTTTTTAGTCCCTAAACTTTGACCCAAAATTGGAATTCGTCCTTGTCTAAAACTTTGATAAATTTTGGTCCCTAAACTTTAAAAATGAATGAATATAGTCCTTTTAACCCAATTTTGTTAACTTTTGTTGAGTTGTCGAACGCATTTCCCAATAGATATTGAACTGAGAATGTGTCAAACGGCGTAAACAACTTCAATATTAACATGGAACGCGTTCGACATATGGAAAAGGTTAACGTAATTGGGTTAAAAGGACTATATTAATTCATTTTTAAAGTTTAGGGACCAAAAAATATCGAAGTTTTGATTAGGGACGAATTCCAATTTTGGGTCAAAGTTCAAGAACTAAAAACATACTTAACCCTAGAATCAATTTCAGCCCCTTGTCATCAAGTTTACTTCATTGTTGATCAGGGACGTGCTTGAAGTAGAGCGACCCAAAAACCCTCAAATGTGCAATGCTTGGTTTTTTCCCATTCCACGCCTCTTCTGGTGTGATGCCTTTAAGTCTCTTCGTAGGGGATCGATTGGGCACATATGAGGCTGTGAGGGTTGCCTCTCCCCACAATTCTTTTGGCAGATCTTTGCACTTGAGCATGCACCTGACCATATTTAGAATAGTCTTATTTTTCCCTTCGGCCACACCATTATGTTGGAGTGTGTATGGAGGTGTGATTTCATGCTCAATCCCAGTTTCTTCACAAAAATCTATAAATTCCTTTGAATTGTACTCCCACCTTCATCCGTTTTGAGTGCCTTAAGAGTTTTGCCACTTTGTCTTTCAAGCAAACTCTTGAATCTTTTAAACGCCAGAAATACCTCAATTTTCCTTATCAGTAGGTACACCCTCATCTTACGAGATAGATCATCAATGAAGGTGATCACATACCTACTTCCACAAGGTGTTTCCACTTGGATGGGGCCACATAAATCTGAGTGAACAAGCTCTAATTTGTTGTTGCCTTTTACAACACAAACTTACTAAAACTCCTTTTGGTTTGCTTACACTCAACGCACTCTTTGCACACATATCCAGGAACCTCTAACTTTGGTAATCCTTCAACCATATTTTGTGTTTTTAGTAGACAGAGGTCTTTGAAGTTTAGATGGCCAAACCTATAATGCCAAATCCACTCTACCTTGCTTACTAATGCACAAAAACAGTGTCGCTTAAGTGCATTCATACCTACCAGGAAGGTTCTATTATGTGACAAATTTGCTTGCAAAACTAAGTGTTCATGATGATCAAACACACTTAACCTCTTGTCCTTCATGGTAATGTGAAACCCCTTTTGTAGTAACTGACCTAGGCTCAAAAGATTAGTCTTTAAGCCTGTTACGTATAGTACATCTTCAACCAAAACTTCTCTTCCATCTACAACACTCAAGACTATTCTTCCCATGCCTTTTGTTGACAGACTATTGTTGTCTACAAAATGAATTTTGCCATGAGTTGATTCACTCATCTTGACAAACCAATCTTTCTTGCCAATCATGTGTGTTGAGCACCATGAGTCAAGATATCAAGATGTATCTTCTGTTGTCTTTGTGTCAGTCTTTGCCATCAGAATCACTACTTCAGAATCATATTCATCTTGGGCTAGATTGGCCGTCTTGCTCTTAGCTCCTTCTCCACTTCGACATTCATGAGCAAAGTGCCCTAGTTTTTTACAGTTGTAACACCTCACCTTTTTCTTGTCAAACTTTTAGTTCTTGTCTCCACTCACATTTTGATTTTTCCTTTTCATAGTTTCTACAGCATCTCCTTCTTGGGTTGTTTGCCCTTTCCACTTCAATCCTCCTTTCTTCATTTCTTTATTCTTTCCTTTGAAACTTGATCTCGCTTGGAGTGCTTGCTCTTGAATACACTTCCTCTCACTTAATATGTACTCATGCACTTCTAATGAGTGTTGAAGTTCCTCGATCTCCAATGTTTCCAAATAATTAGTCTCTTCTATGGTTATCACTAGGTGGTCAAATGATGGAGGAAGAGACTGCAAAATCTTGTGCACCACATGTCAATCAGGCACCTCTTCGTTACAAGTTTTCATAGCATTCACCAGCCCTTAAACCTTATCAAAGTATTCTGCAACTGTTTCATTTTTTTCCATCATCAAAAATTTGAACCTCCTTTGTAATGCTTGCAACTTTACTTTCTTGTGTTTGTCTCCATCCCCATAAGTCTTTTCCAAGATCTCCCAGACTTCTTTGGTAGTAGTTGCCTTGCAAATCTTGTTAAAGATATTGGATCTTACACATTGATACAACAAGAATTGTGCCTTACTATCGAACTTTTGTTGTTGCTTGAAATGCTTCTTTTCTTCCTCAGATGCCTTGCTGCTTAGTTCACCTACACTATCTTGGATGATTTTTGCAACATCTTGAAACCCAAAGAACACAAGCATCTTTATCTTCCATTCATCAAACATCTTGCCATCAAATACTGGCAAACCCCCTTGTATAATGCTCCTCATTTTAGCCATTCTTTCGTAGATCCCTTTGACAACACCGCTTTACTTGAGGTTCTTCTATGGGTTTTCTTGATCGTGCAAGAAGTCACTCTTCTTCACCAAAGAATAACTCCTCTCTCTTTGGAAAATTGTTCACGACACCTTTTAACGAAAGAAACTCACTGGCTTTTGTAACATCTCACAGGTTCGATTCAAACCTTACTCCTAATACCACTGTTAATACTAGAGGAATAAAGAGAGTGCAACTGAATGGATATGCAGAGATTTTATTCAACTAAGTTATTACAGAAATAAGGTGCATATATAACAACACACTTAAAAAAAATGAATACAACGGAAACTAACAAACTCGTTATTAAACTAACAGCCCTGCCATATTATTTGACTTAACACCTAATAGATATATCTAATCATATTTGTGACCATAGCCCTCCCATATTATTTGACTTAACACCTAATAGATATATCTAATCATATTTGTGACCATATCATTGAGGAGGTATTAGTGGTTGATACCAATATTGTGAAAATTATTATTACATTAGCCATGGTTATATATATATTTGTGCGGAAATCCTTAGTAAATGTAGTATTTAGTACTTATGAATGATGATAATCACTATAAAATTTATTGATTTACTTTCCACATATTCAGATTCATATTTAAATATATTTGTTTACTGATTTAAATATATTTATAAATAGGCACTACACATGGATTTTTCTATGGATATTTCTATATGGAAGATAAAATTAGTTACCTAAGGAATATATTCCTAGAAAGGTTAATTCTATATGGAAGATAAAATTAGTTACCTAAGGAATATATTCCTAGAAAGGTTAATGTTATCACTACAAGAAAAATTCAAATTTCCTATGGTAAAATTTCGTGAAAAACATTATATTTGTAACAAAATTGAAATATGTATGTAGATATTTGTAATTAAATTCCTAGGTAAGGTAAATGTAAGTTATGCACAAATATTACATTAGGATAATTAACAAAAGTTAATAAAATAAAACTTGAACTTTTGCGAGCCATTCATCTGAAGTTCTTCCTTATGCTTAATCGTCATTCTCCTATCCCTACATTAATACTTGAAACACACCAAGTAATAGGTTTAGCTTTATATTCAATAACCTTTACAAATTTAAAGTGTGTACAATTAACAAAATGTTCATTTGCAACTAATACATGAAGTTGAAGTAATGGTATCATGTGGTTCATAATCACAGAGAAACTCTTCATCTTAACTCAAATTTTAATCTGTTTATAAAAATGTGTTAAACCAGTTAGCTTTAGCCTAGTTGTGCATCTATTTGTGAAAATGTGTTAAACCATTTAGCTATGTGCATTTGCTTCTTACTTGAATAATTTAATTATTAATTATATATTGTACCACTATATAGGACGTTTTTCTTCATATTTTATAGCATAAGTTATATTCACATTTCCTTTTCATGCATTCAAGATACTTAACTTTTCTGACAGAAACAAGTCCATGCAGCACTCGATTATAAACTAGAAAAATACTTGTGCTTAGTCATCGAATAATGGACACGTATAGATAATAATTCAAGGGATTTGAAAGTGATGTTTTTTTTACTTGACATTTGAAAGCGATGTACAAATTTATGTTTGGCATGAAGTTCAGTGAATGAAAACGAAGGAGCTATGCTTCATAAACTCAATGTTTTCTTCCACTTACACAAACAATAATTAAATGATAAATAACTTAATCGTAAAAAGTTAAGCATTATATAAAGATGAAAAAGTATAAATTTTTATATGTGAATTAGGTTCATATTAGACTCATATTTCATTGATGTTGTATCTTTCCGATAAACTTTTCTCGAAAATACTTCGTCCATATCTCAACGATTTCAATGAACATTGTTATTGATTACTCTATCACATTAATCTTTAAAAAATGTTTGGTTGGATCGAGAGATATGCATCTTAGAAAATTTTAGGTTGGAACATTCTTTATAATTAGCATAATTAAATTCATTGAGTCAATCATCTTCATTTCAAATATGTATATAAACATGGTTAGATGGTAAGAATAGATGTGAAATTTTACATTAGATAACTTCAATATGATGTGTTAAACAAGATTTTTATTTAATGATTACTAATTTTTAAAATAATATTATATATATATATATATATATATATATATATATATATACCGACTAAATATTTAATAGTAGTTTTATTTTCCCCTTTGAGTCTTGACACCAATTACATTTTTGTGTTATGTATTAAAAGAAAATTATTACAAATTATTGTGGAATACTTTATGTAACAATTTAATATATACATGAATAATAAAATTGACGAAAGTAATAAAAGAGCTTTAAATTAATTCTTTTATTTATTTGATATTTTATTTGAAGTAAAAAAAAAGAATATTCCTGAAATAGTTATATATTAAATATGTTAAATATATTTAAGCCATTAAAATATAGAGAAGTATTTACAATTAGTTGTATGGTTGGTTTGTGAGCAATGGTTGTGGATCTCCTCGCATTTCGCTTCTCATATTCTTTTTTTCTTAAAAAAATTAATGGTTACGTTAAAGTAAAAGAAGATAACTCCAACTTTTCATATTATAATATTATAATGAGAAATGAACATTTAGAATAGACTTTTTCTTTCCATCTCCATTACTTTGAACTGCACCGCTACCATTTTTTAAATTATTTTATTCTTTGTAGATGTGACTTCTGAATTACTTGTTTTGAAAATTTTGAAATAATTTGTTTTGAATATTCTGAACATGATTAAGACAATTGGAAATCAAATATTTGTATTATATGAAATCGATTTTAGAAATAACACTTTCATAATATAAATTTTGAAACAAATTTTTTGAAATATATTTGCCACCTTTCAAAAATCGTTTTCAAAAACAACATGGTTTTAAATGCATGATATGTTTCATCTAAATATGAATAACACCTTTTAGAATGAGATTTTCTTAATAAGTTGTTTTTTACTTCTTCTTTTTCATCTTACAGAATAATGCAATGGAAAACAGATAAATAATAATAATAATAATAATGATAACAATGTAGTAAAAAATAAAAAAATAGATTTTTACGAAAAGATCAAATATATTTTTAATTTTTAAATTTTGTTGTAAAATTAAAATTCATTTTTATTCATCAATTTAATATATTTTGATTTCAAATTTTAAAAATAATAAATATAGTTATTTAAATCTAATTATATTAAATTTTGTAAGATGTTAAACTTTTTCATTTGACATTAAATTTCACGTTAAAATTAAATTACTAAACACATATTGGATCATTTGGAATTAATAATAACCGAGGAGCAAGAAGAGAAATCCTTTAAAAATCAATCATACAGCACACCTTAAATATTAAAGTTTCTACTTTGCTCTTATCGTGAAGGTTTGTGCAATTTTGAATAGGCTTTTGTCTTCATGAATGATTTCCGAATTATATAATTTAAAATAAATTTATGGTTTTATTTTAAATCATGCAATTCAAAATGACTTTCAGATGCAAAAGCTTATTTCACATTGCACGTTAACGTTTTTTTTTCTAATATTTTTTGAATTATGTAATCTTCCGAAATGACATCGAAATTAAAAAGTTTAGTATGATAGATGGTATAATTTGAAAGTTTATTTTGAATTGCAAAATTTATAAATTACTTTTTTTAAAAATTGACTTTCAAATATGTATCCAAATAAACTTTCAAATTTAGAAATGATTTTTGAATTGCACAACCTAAAGTCTTTCCAAAAAACCACCTGGAAATTCTACAATCCAGATCATTCTTGGACGACATAATCTTGAAAAAAAGAATAGCGAACACAAGGAGAGGTTGATCAGGGTTAATTTTGTCTTTTGCACATTCGCATTAAGTGCAAGGGAAAAATCATGGGGATGCAAAAAGAAATCCTCTAACAGGTTGTACCCAAATTCATTTCGGGCCATCTTTTGGCCCTTTTTATTATTTTGTTTAACTCATCCGATTTTATTTAAGTTGAAATATTTATATTATTTTAGTTCAGTTTGTTCATTTGATTATATTCAATTTTTTTTTATTTTTTTTATGTCGTTTAAATTAATAACGATATAATGTATATATTAATACTATTTATGTGAATTGTTTTAATTATGATCGTTTATATTTTATTTAAATAAATTTTTATTTTAATTAAATTTATTTAATTTATTTTCAACTTCATCATAAAATCTGACATTACACCATAATTAAAAGATTAGATTCCACCATAAATGCACCCTAAATGAGAAAACAAACACAAATTCGTCCGCTCAGCATGATTTTCCAACACACCCTCCATATACTGAAGCAATCCAACTTTTGCGTGGCAGTATCAAACTCAACGACGGTCTAACCCACGCAAAACACCAACGCTTCTCAAAGTTAATAAAAAATAAAATTGGTGCATCCGTTCAGCCGACGCTTTATAAGGTTAATAAAATAAAATAAAATAAAATAATATTATAGTTGTATCAATTTACATCTGTTTGTTAAAAAAATTTATATCTATAAAATGCAATTGAACTCTAATAGCCAATGATTCCAATCAAATTCAAATCTAGTAATTATGATTATAAAAATTTATGACTATAAAAAAGCTTTCACTTTCAGAAGCCACAGCCCTTCGCCCAACCAATTAATCCAACTAGAAATAGACATTAAAATAAAAAATGCATTAAAACATAATATATATTTGTTCTTAATAAAATAGGGAAACTTACTATTAGGGTTTGAATTCGACGCGTGGACCCTCTACCTATTCATTACCAATGAAACTAATAACAAAATTGATATCCAACATTGAAAATGAGGAGGAAAGCAAAACTGAATGCTAAGCAAAACTGAATGCTAAAATTGCAAAATGGAAAACGAAGAAGCAAATTCAATCAAGAAAAAAACGGATAATCAGGTTTAGTGGTAGAGCATTGCCACTTGCTCACCGCGGTTGCATAACCTTTGAACAGTGCATGCAGGATCTACAAGCGTAGATGCTACAACTCGTCTCCATCGGAGTTGATTCACTGATGGAGCTTGGTGGAGACATGAAGCTCCAAGTGCAGCTGAAATGATGGAGGAAGCAAGGAAGGGTGGAAAACAAGTTTGTAGGCTCTTAGGTGAAAGAATGAACGATTTAGAGGTAGCTTTAGCTTAGGAAGGGGGCTAGAGGTAAAGAGAGTAAGGTCTCTAAAAGATGACTCTCAAGTGGCAATACTGAGGAGTGTTCTCAACTCAATGTGTCTATTGCACAAAAATTCAAGAGTAAAAATGTACAAATGGTCTACTTTTGGCTTTTATATGTGAGCCTAAAAGTTAGACTAATTCTTGGCTCTTAGATCAAGCTTGGAGGAGAAGCTTAATCATCACCCTTGGATGGTGGCTTGGAGAAAGAGGCATCTTCCTAGCCTTTGGATGAAGACTTGGAAAAGAAGACACTCTCTTAGTCCTTGGAGTGTGGACTTGGCTCCATGGGATGCATTGGATCCATGAGGTGTAGGAAGGAATGTTGACTTCCACTTAGTCCACCTTGGACCTTTGGTAGCTCATGGCCAAATCTCCTATTGGGCTTAGTCAAGCCCATTTTTATCAATTCAACTGCACATTGTTTGACTTATTATTCTACAAAACAAGGCCTAAACAATTGGCCAATCTTATTGCTATTCTACTGCTCTTTGATACACCTCTTCAAATCTTCACATCTTCTTTGGCCCATGTGAAGAGTGTGAGAAGCCATGTGGGTTTGGGCCATCTTGAATGAAGCCCAATTGGATCTTTTTTAGCATGCCCCTTGTTATTGGGCCTCTTGATGGGCTTGGGCTTGAAGGTGCATGTAGGCCATGGATTGGGCCTTGAGCATGATTTGGGCCTAGGTGTTGGCCCAAGTTATAAGCCTTGTTGGGATCACATCATCGCCTCCCTCTTGAAGAGGATTCGTCCTCAAATCAAGAGTGTTGTTTAAGGCTCACAACAACTAAAGCTGGGTTCCACCAGGATCAAAAACATATCTGCAACAGGCATAAAACAGAATTGGATTAAAATCATGAAGACCATGTAGTATAATTGATTGGGGAATGTGTGAAAGTAGGCTTATAAATTTGGAAAAAGTTGGTATTAGGCCCACTTCACAAAAAGAGTGTTTCACACTTTGACTTGGATGATTTTTGAAAAGAATTTTAAAATCAAAGTGTATTTTGGCACTATATTTTGAAGAGGATGAAATAAGGGAATGAGATAAAGAACAAAAAGTTTGAGAAGGAAACAAAACAAGAGATTTAATGAAAAAGTGAGAAGAGTTTAAAGATGGGAAAACTCCCTTTGGAACTTGGGTCTTCATGAAAGGAATTGGTGAAGGATTACACACCAAATCCCTAACAATGAGTTCCCTTGAGGTTGAATTACTCATTAACTCAACCACTTTTGATTTTCTTTCAAACTCACTCTCTTTTTTTAATTTCTCTCTTGCTTCAAAGTCTTTTCTCTCGTTCTCTTCTTTGGCTTTTCTAATATTGTAAGACCCGTGGAAATTAATTAATTAAATAAGCAATTAATTAATAAATACGGGTGGTGGGAACCTTGATGTCAATAAATGTTAATTAGTATGATGTGGAAAAGTACTAGCTCAACTGGTTGAGAGTACTTGGTTATGTGAGAGGACTTGGGTTCAAGTCCTATGTATGCAATTTGTGTGTTATTTGATTTATTATTATTTTGATAATTTATTTGTGCCTAGTGAGTGATAGTATAATCATAGTATTTTGATAATTATCATTAAAGATGAATTGGCATAATGGTTGTGCTTTGGGGTTATGGGGGGATGGTCACAAGTTCAAACCTTGATGGCATGAGGTAGACTTTACTTTTGCTAATTTTAGTTTGGAATAGATGTGAAAGGGAAAAGGTAAACTTAGAATGAGGAGCAGCCAAAGGGCTGGAAAAACAGTAGTAAACCACTAAGTAATAACCCTTAATTGGCTTTTTTGAGAGGAGCACGAGTTCTAGGAGTGTGAGGAGAGAATTGAGTGCTATTGGGAGAAGACTTGAGAGAAAGAATTAGGTTGACTGGGAAATTGGAGAAGAACTCTCACAGGCTACAATTTTTGTGCAAGGATTCCAGGTTAGGGGAAGTTGTTCTCTCGTGTGTGTGTGTATAAAGTATATGATATGATTTTTGCATCTTGCTCTTCTCAATTTATTTTGTGTGTTGGAAATTTCGTGTATGTGTGATGAGAGTAAGAATTGGTTGTTTGATGTGGGTTGCAAAACCCTTTTCTGCCTTGTATGATTTTGGGGATGAGGGTTTAGGGTATTGGATGGTTGTTGTTGATTAAACCTCGACTTTTGGTAGTTTAAATGGATATAAAGCATGATCAAATGGTTTGATTGTTGAAATAGATTGAATGGGAATGATTAAACTGAATTTTGGTATGACTTTGGTGCATTGTGTGCGTGAACAGAGACGAACCTCTGCAAGTTTCGCCCAAGCGAGTCTCTCTCGCCTAAGCGAGAGTTGCAGAATCTCGTTCAGGGTTTTGGGTTCGAGCTTTTCGCTCGGGCGACCTGTATCAGTGTTGAGCGACAGGTTCTCTCGCTCAGGCGAGAATGGCTTGCCCAAGCGAGGTCGCGACGAGACTTGTGCACTATGAAGCTCCGACATGGTGTTGGAGCCGCGCTTCCCCGAGTCGGAAGCACACCGGACACGAACACCCGTCGGAAGTGCGTACGACGCGGTGTCAGACACTGATATTTGGGTCGGACACGGTCTTCCTTCTGGACGTGCGAAGAAAAGTGAAAAGTGGGTGTTGATCTTACCGATGCAGTTGTCGTTGCAGAAAATAGGGTTATTAGAGAAGGAAAAAGCCACGAAGAGGAGAAGAAGTTGGAAAGAAAACATAATATAAATTTAATAATAATTATTTTATTTAATCAATTTGTTTTGATTTCACGGATTTCAAAGAATTCTCTTCTGTCACATCTAATCATTTAACTTCTTTCTCAATATAATTATTTTATTTAAGGAAATTTTAATATGTTTAATTGTATATAATGTATTATATTATAATTAATTTTAATTTACGATATCTTTTATTTTTTATATTTAAATAATTTAATTTCTATTACATTAATTTATATATAATTATATAATTAATATATTTTATAATATATATGTGTCTCG
>Ga0214543_1006216_pt1 | contig 21415 bp, 13 predicted proteins | sample CNSS2metaG_FD_160094 | JGI IMG/M metagenome (GOLD analysis project Ga0214543, IMG submission 160094) | Root nodule microbial communities from cowpea collected in UCLA plant growth center, Los Angeles, California, USA - CNSS2 | ecosystem: Host-associated > Plants > Roots > Nodule | place: USA...
GTACAAGAAAATGAAGGTGAGCCTGAATCATTCAATGAGGAAGGTTTGGTTGATGTAAATATTAACAGTGATGGACATAGTGATTCAGATTGGGATGGTAATGTGCCATGTGCTGTTGAAAGTGCATCTGATGGAGAAGGTTGGTACACAGCACAAGAGTTGACTGATTCAGATTCTGATGAAGTAAGGACTGAGGGTGGAGGGTCAGATTTCGAGTGGTAATCAGATGAATTGGTTAGTGGTTCAAACATTGATGAGGTGAAAGATGATTTTGAAATTCGAGGACGAAATTGAGATCAATTAAAATTCGAGGACCAATTTGAGATTTTTGAACCAAAATGAGGACCATCAGAGTATTTTAACCAAAAAAAACATATATGAATTAGGAATAAGACAAAAAAGAACTACAAATTAAACTAATATCAACAAAATAACACAAGTGCAAAAAAAAGATGGGAAGGAGATAAGGAAGTAAGTACAAGAACATAAGAGCAATTACAAAAGAAAAATAATAAATGAAAAAGACTTAAGATAGAAGAATGTATTACTTGAATTTAAGAATTCATTTTAATATAAGTGACATGGAGATATTGTCACTCGAATTTTAAGATATCAAGATATATGTTGTAAGAAAGAAAATAACTCTAAAAATATTAATACATTAAAATAACTTTTGAATTTTCATATATCTTTACAAAGAGAGATATAGACTATTTATAAACTTACTTGCCAAGCATTTCAAGTCTAACCAGAAGGAAATTTCAAATATTAAAAGTTAAAATTCAGATGTCCAAAATCTATATCAATCCTAACATTTAGCCACGTAGGTCAATACTTGGTTACGGTTGTCATCCTTTTTTTCCTGTTCGGAATTTTTTCCAACATCGCCATGTTTTTTCTTACACTTTCATACTTCTTAAAATTTTAATTATTCTTTGTTGAAATTATAGTTTTAGATTTTACAAATATATTTTGATTACACAATCTAAAATTAAAAAATATTAATATTAATTTTATACACTTTTTAGATTATATCGTCTAAAATATAGATTTGTATTTCAGATTATACCATCTGTAATGTATATTTAGAAAATAATCCATAATAGAAATTTTATTTTGGATAATACAAATTTATATTCTAAATTGTGAAATTAATAATACAAAATTTAGAAGACTATTTATAATACATATTACATTTCGATTATAGATTGTATAATCTAGAATGGGATGTAGGAAGAACGAAGGGTCTGCAATGAAGAAAAGGAAGATAGGGTGGAGATAGAAGAAGAAGATGAGATGGAGGTAGAGAAAGAAGATGGAGTAGAGAAGGAAGTGGAAGAAGAAGATTGATAGAGGTGAAGGTGGAGATGGAGGTGGAAGAAGAAGATGGGTTGAAGGTGGAAGTGGAAGTGGAGGTGGAGGTGGAGGAAGAAGATAGAGTGGAGATGGAAGAAAGTATGTAGTTGCGGTGGTCGAGGAAGAGGGAAGAAGATGAGAGAAAATTTTTCATTTTGCTTTTGGAGGTGCAGGAAAAAATTTCCTTTCTTGCTTAGCTAGCAGCCAGAAGACTTTGTTTGGGCTTGAGTAAGTAAGTCAAATTAATATCTTTAACAAATACAAATAAAATTCAAAATTACAAAAGAATAAAAGAAAAATTAAATTTTACAAAGTATGAGTTTAAGAAAAAAAAAGAAACGTCTTATAATAAGAATATCTTTCATGATTTTTATCACTCTTCTTAAAATTATCGTTATGTATTTTTGTTTATTTTCTTTTCCATTTATGTATTCAGTATGACGTGAAAGATAGCACTACGGGATCCAAAAATTGTCTTGAACTTTTTATTGGATTACAACATAGGCCCATTGTTGGAAGTTTTAAGCCAAATGCTTTTTGTACCACCATAAGTTATTCCTATACCTACATAAATTTTAAAATCCACTCTGCCCTTCTTTTATTAAATGGCGATAAAGGTTTTTCCAAGCGTCGATCGCCACCTTTGGGTTCTTTCTTCTTCACGAATGCTACCTGCATGTTCTTTGTTCTTCACAAAATTGTTGAGAGCAATTTTTTGGCATACCAATAAGCTGAAATGCATACCATTATAGTATGAAGCTTGAAGGTGGGTGGTTGGTTTCATTTTCGTTTTTGGTTTCAAACATTATAGGCTTTTTGGTTTGGATTTCTTTCTAAATTGTGCAAGCTAAAAGTCTTTCAGATTATGTAATTTGTAGGAAAAAGGTATTTTCTTCTAATCATGTAATTAAAAGTAGTATTTTGATTTACACAATTCAAAACAATAACGTGCCATTTATAATTGTATTTTGAATTTAATAATTTATAATATATATAGTTTTGACGTTCTGAGTTATGTAATTTGGAAGTAGAAATTGTTATCGGTGGTAATACTTAATTTTTTTTACATAAATGAAATTCATATTTGGAAGTAAAATATCATATGAAATTGATATGTTGTCTCATGTTGATGAAATTTCGTGAACTTTAAAGCAACACAAAATGAATTAGTTGGACTGGGTTGCTTTCAAGCTTATACAAGTAAAATATGTTACTATTTTTGTAAAAAAAGTGACAAAAAGACATATATGTTTGTTGTAATGTATTTTTTAGGTTTTTGAGACAGGAGATCACTTACTTACTAGGATTTGTTAAGTACCATTTAAACTTGGATTTGTAAGTGTAATACTATAGTCTTTTATATATATATATATATATATATATATATATATATATATATATATAATTCCAAATAAATTATAAAACAAATAATATATATAGATGAAACAAATCATAAAATTTATTTTAATAGGTGATTCACTTTCCAGATTGTACAATTTAAAATACACTTTCATGTCTAAAAATAAATTCCGAAATATACTATCTAAAATACACGTAATTTTCATAAATTAAATACATTTTAATTATGCAATCTAAAACATGTTCTGCATATTGAATTTTAGAACCGAAATGTATTAAATTTATGAAGAATACATTCTAAGTTGTGCAATACAAGATACACTTTCATATATGTAAATATATTTTGGATTGTATAATAATGTGTGTAAGGTTTAATAGAAGTTGTACTATTGTCTGCAGCAAACTCTGAATGCCCCTCCATGCACAACTTCTTGTACACATCTTTCAACCACCTCAGTCTTACATATTGTCCATGACATTGTCTCAATTTCTGAAGTTGCATTTTCATCGTGCTACCCCTAACAAGTCAACAAAAAATGAGACAACGACAACAAACTCCAACAACACAAATGGACAAAATTGCCCTACAATAGGGAGATGAAGTAGTGTAGACACATAATTTAGGGTTATGCTCATCTCACCGATCGATAAATGAATTGTATTTGTCTCCCTATGCCACCTCTCCACATAGGCATATAACAATGTCCTATATGTTGTCTCCTAACTTATGTTGCACAAAGGTAACAATCCAAAATTCAAAACATATTCCTAAATATTCGTATGAGGAACCCTTGCTTTATTTAACTTCTGACCATGAAATACTAGTTTGAACTCTTCTTGATCCTAGACACAACATATATGTTATCAAATTACATAAATTGCAAATTCATCATCAAATTAATAACAACCTTAATTTTGTTTACTTACCTTATCATCCCAGAGTTTCAAAGCTACGTGATCAACATAGTATACAAGCAAAGAGGTATCTGATGGGCCTCTAGGAAATCCTTCTTCATGCTCTTGACTATCACTAATCATCTCAACTGCAGCAACAAGGTTCACATCTAGAGCTTTGTCACGGTTCTTCCTTGAAACATATGTTGTGGGTCTTTGTCTTGTAGCATCTATGATGCTTCCAACATGGGTAGAACCAGCGCTTGTTGTCCTAGCCATTTCTTTATATGGAAATCGTCATCTCAAAATCATCACATAAAAAATCATCATAACAACATACAACTAAGTTTGACCAACTCCTTAAACAAACAATAACATCGAACCCAACCAACAAAAGCAGTAAATGTATGGTAAATGTGTGAGAACCTGATTATAAATTCTAAAAAGAGTATAATTATATTATTATACTAATACATTATTTTTCTTACTAATAGCATATTATTTGTTCTATAAAAAAAAAGTTTAAAGATTTTAAAAGGGTCTTTTCAAAAAGGCAAAGGTTGTTTATAGAAGCCTTACAGAAACCCAGTCTATTTTCAATTCTCAATCTTCTTCCTTCTTAGTAAATTGACCTCGTTCATTTTTTTCCTCTTGAAGATCCAAATCCATAGAAGTAGTTAGTGTCAAGGATTCTACCATTCAAGTTAATCAATTCCATATTGGGTAAGTTCAAAATCTTCTAGTGCATGCAGCTTTCTCTGGCTGCATGTGTTTTTTTTTTTCTATTTTCTAAATGCATCTTTATCTAGCTTTGATCCTTAAACCATTATTAAATTGTTGATTTTAATCTTTGGGTTGTGATGAATATAGGATCTTGTAACCGGAGACACAGTATAAAGAGAAGAATGATGGTAAAAGTGTTCCTTAAGGCAAAGGAAGCTGGTCATTTAAAATTATTGATAACTGCAGAACCCATAAATGATTTGGTAAAGTTTGACTCAGTGAAGTTGTGAGAGTTTTGGTGCTTTGTGTTGTGTTTGAAGATGGATATATATTTAATTTTTAATGAATTATAGAGTGATGACATAATTGTTTTGTGTGATTCTTATGCATTAATGATGATTAGGAATTTTCTTGATTTGGATTTGTGTTACTGCATAGTGGTGATGGTGTTGGTGTGATTGCAATTATGACAAAAATATCTAATGCTAAATATCTTAAGAAAATTATTAAGGGGTGAAAGGGATAAATGTATGAATTTCTTGTTATAAAATGAGAGACATGGAGCTGAAAAGAGCTCATATGTTAAGTTTATGGGTTTTGTGTTTATTTATGACCCATTGTGATATAAATGTGATGTTGAAATTGTTGAAAGGATTAAATGTGAGAGTATGATATTCTGGTAGAAATTAATTTTTGTTTATTTAAATTGTTTGTGTTTTGTTTAAGACTATGATGCCCGAATACGGATAGGGATACGGACACGACACAGACACGAATACGAAGATACGACAAAATTGAAAAAGTAGAAGACACACGATAATATACATATTAAAATCTAATAATTTTATTTCATAATAAAAAAAAAACTTTTAAAATAATTTATAGAATAATCTGTTCTTATTGATTTTATTTTTGTTCATCATCTTGATTTTATTTTATTTTAATAGAAGGTATGGAAGATTATTTTTTATCATTTTATTTCTATTTTTATTTAAATATTTTTGGATTTATTTTAATAGAAGGTAAGAAAGATTATTTTTTATTCTTTTATTTCCATTTTTATTTAAATTTTTTTGGATTTATTTTAACAGAATGTATGGAAGATTATTTTTTTATCTTTTTATTTCCATTTTTATTTAATTTTTTTTGGGTTTATTTTAATAGAATGTATGAAAGATTATTTTTTATTTTTTTTATTTCCCTTTTTATTTTAAATTTGTTAGATTTTCCTTTATTCTCTAAAAAAATAACAAACAAAAATATCATGCCAATCAAATAAAATATCAAAATGACGTTAGGTGGGGTGAACAGAGCAAATTGTGAACACATCGTGAAACAACAAAACGTGAACAGCCATTTTTCGCTCGGATACGCGAAAAAAATTCTCTGAATCTCGTATCAGTCGTGCATCCAAACAACCAGAGGTGTCCGCCGGTCACGTGTCTGAGAATTGGCTGCGTCTGATCCATGGAGAAGCTTCCGATACCGCGCCTCCGTGTCCGTGTCCGCTTCGGGAGTGGGAAGCGCTGTCCAACCACCGTGTCAGAGCATCACAGGTTTAAGATGCCAAAGTGTATTGAAAGGGAATTCTGAGAGTGAGACTATCCTGACTCACTAGTGTCTCACTCACATAGGTTGTGGACGTTCAGATGTGAGTTGAATGAGGTTCCACATGACAGATGATATGATATGAAAAAGATCATACTTAGTGAGCTAGTGGAGTTAACCTTATCATGACTTGGTCTGGGAACATTGATCCTGAGTGATATAACATTAATTGAAGAATTTGGTAGCAAGCATGAAAGGTGCATAATTTCACAAGTCCATTGAATACACTTGTCTTCCGAATACACTTCGTACAAATTTTAACTGTACAAAAATTTAAGCGTACAAATTTTAACTGTACAAAATTTTAATTTATTTCTCAAACCTTGTGTAATATGAAGTATTTCTTTTCACTCTTCTTTTAAATGCATTAGCTGGCACGTTATTTCCTTATGTTGCTTTTTTTTTTCTCTACTTGCGATGATCGTATAATACATGAGCAGGAGGAGAAACCAATGGGGTTAGTAGCTCAGGAGTGGAAACCAATCATTGATGGCTTATGATCACTGGCGGATCTTGACTAAGAGATTTGGAGAGGCCAGAATAATATAATTTTTTGATTATCTGATTGGATCATTAGTGTAACGCTTTAAAGAATGACTCTTCCATCAAACAATTGGATGTTAGATGTCATATTGAATCATTAGTATAATGTTTTAAATGCTTTAATGATGTGAAGAAGGATAAGAAGTATAATTTCATCTTCATGTATAGTTATAACTTTTACCAAATGAATATTGTTCATCAATATACTTTTTTTAATATATTACAATAATTAATCATAATCTAATAAAAGATTGAGGGACATAATTATTCGAAGAAAAATATATTATAATTAAGTCATAATTAAAAAATCAGTTATAAAAAACACATAATACATTATTATTTGTTTCTATAATCATAAAAAATGAGTATTCAAATGGCTCGTCAGATGAATTTTTTTATTAACTATTAAACTAATATTTCATCATCAAATGAGACAAGAGAGAGTTACATTGTTTTTCTTCAAAGAATGAAGGAAACAAATGAGAAATGAGAACAAAAATAATTAGTATGTGTTTAACTTAATTTCTTCTTCCAAAAAAATATGAGAGTAAGACATTAGTACCTTTTTGTGAAAAATTAAAAAGGTAATGACAAAAGAAAATAAAAAATATCTTAATAAATATTTGATTTAATTACTCTTTTGGTTACTGTTATTAAAAATGTCAAGTTGACCCCCAATTTTTTAGTCTCAATTTAGTTCCAATCTTTTAGTCGCAATTTGATATTTTTAGGCAAGAACAGAGATCAAAAGAATAATTAAACCTAAATATTTTTATTTTTTATTATATTTGATTTTATGTTTTATTATTTATTAACATTACATGTTATATTTTATAAAAAAAATATAATTTAAATTTCATCAATTTTTAAAATATACTATCTATAATTTTAAAAATTTCAAAATTTTAAAAATGTTTAAGAATATATATAATTTTAAAAGAAATCAAAAATCATTTGGGGGTCACAGCCCCTCCGCTACTATGAAGCTCCGCTAACTTAAGAGATAAAGTCTTTATTTTTATTCTGAAAGAGTGTACTGAATTTATTTCTCATATTTTGAAAAGAAGATAAGATGTCATTTTGAAATACAATGTTAAGGGATTGTAATAACTTTTAAACTTATTTTGTATAGATATGTGTGGCCTTTTGAGTACTTGTATCAGTAAGTAATGATTTAAAGTTTCTAAGTTGAAACACTTACGGTGTTACAAAATGCAAAGAAAAAAATCTAATACATACGGACTATCCAATTCAGAAATCATTACCAACCCATTTCGAATTGGCCAATATGATAAAACTGTCCCATATTGAAGAGTTCCTGAATCTTCCGGACTGGACAATCCAGTATGCATTAGAATCTTTCTTTCCCTTTTCCACTCCTCCGTTGACACCCATTTTCTCCTCAAACCTAGCTATAACATAATGAAAAATTAGTTGGATATATTCTTTTGTACCAAACAAAACATGCGGAGCGAGATCGATGGAGGTTCACAATTTAGTGGGCAAGACGAGTGGATATGGGAGGGAGGGAATGAGTGCAGCAGCGACATCAACAGGAGAGAAAATCAAATTAGAATTTTTAATATAATGATAAAAATGGAATTTAAAGTTAAGGAGGTGCAGGAAACATAATTGAAGGTGCGGGAAGAAATATCTGTTTTGAAACCATGAAAGATAGAGAACAAAAATCCTTGGGTCTGGGTCACGAGAGTCATGAGTTTCGTAACCCAACCCCAAGTACATAAAAATATATAATAATTCTATTTGTTTAGTAATTTAATAGAAGTATTATTTGTCTTATACTTTTAATATATAATAAAAGAATTATAATTATTATATTTATATGTTAGGAATTATTGTTTATACTTATATTATCTTTATTGTTCTTATCTTATAAATATAGAAAGAAAATATTGATTAAATGAGTGTCTTAACAGTTGGATAGAAACCTCTTCAAGACAAGTTACTATATACACCTTCTTTTACAATTTTAGCTCAATTGAGTTGAGAAAGAAACAAAAATTATTTACGAACTGCTGATATCAAATAAAAGATTAGAGAGGAATGAATAAAAAAAAAAAAAACATAATAAGAATCAGTAGTCATGATTAAGATATTAGGAAGAAATTTACTTTCAATTCCTTTAAGAAAATGACTGAATAAAAGATGATAACTATTAATCACATAATATTGGTACAGAAGAGACAGACGTTTATTAATCACCAACAAATGCCAACTTCATCAAATTAAGAACAGAAACAACAAAAACATTGTGCTTACTTCAAGCAATAACACCACCCACATGCATTATTTCTCTGCGCACGAATGACGAAAAATATCAAGAACTTGGTTTTAGTGTGTTGCCAATGTCAATAACAAATCGATATTTCACATCTGCTTTGACGAGACGCTCCATTGCCTTGTTCACATAATCAATAGGAATAATCTCAATATCAGGCGTTATATCGTGTTTGACAGCAAAATCCATCATTTCTTGTGTCTCCTTTATTCCTCCAATGCTACTGCCAGTTACACCCTTTCTCGCTGCATATAAAACAAGTGTGTAAAATTTACGCAATGGTAAGTTCCTCAATTGAATAGTACAAAGGTTCTATATACATATGAAGAAATTTTGCATGTGCGTGCATACCTAGTAAAGGAAAGACGGGTAGCTCCAAAGGCTTATCAGGTACACCAACTATGACAAGTTTCCCATGACTCTTCAACAAATCCAACAGAGGGAGCAGAGGATGGACTGCAGAAACTGTGTCTATTATACCATCTAAGGTACCTTTTACAGCCTAAATCCAAAAATGGTCATTAGAAGTTGAGCAACACACCATTCATAACCAAACTAACTAAATGATACAAAGCAGATTTTGGTTTGAAAACAGACTCTGTAAAGTATAGAAAGGTTCGAAAAGAGTAAGTACCTGCATCTGATCTTCCTCACGACTGACCACAAATGAGTCAGCTCCAAGATGCTCAATGGCTTCTTTCCTTTTGCTTGGAGATGTGCTAATTACAGTAACCTTAGCCCCAAAAGCTTTGGCGAACTTGACCGCCATGTGACCAACCCCACCGAGACCAACCACACCCACATGTGTGCCTGGTTTGTCAAGTCCAAAATATATGAGAGGGCTATACACTGTGATTCCAGCACATAAGAGAGGTGCAGCAGCTTCAAGAGGTAGACCATCAGGAATGGTGATTACAAAGTGTTCATCTACAACCACCAGATCAGAGTAGCCTCCTTGTGTGATGCTTCCATCAACATACTTGGCTCCATATGTGAGAATCATTTTTGGACAGTAGTTCTCAAGATTCTCATCACAGCTTTTACATGACCTGCAGGATAGAACCATGCACCCCACACCCACCCTGTCACCCACCTTCAACTTTTCCACCTTGCTTCCTACCTCTATCACTTCACCTGCTATCTCGTGCCTGCGTTTTAGTGCTCAAATTAGAATACAATCTAATTAACACTTATTAACTTGTATCACTTGTCATTGGTTATAAACAGGAAAGCATATAACATATTTTCGATGAAAAGGTAGCTAATAATTTATCAAAAGGGAAGAATTATACTTTCACTTCCATTTTTTACTCTCTCACGTGGCTAGAGATATCAAAATAATCTGTACCCTTGACTTCCATTTTTTACTCTCTCACGTGGTTAGAGAGGTCAAAATAATCCGTACCCGCAGGTATATGTGGATAAAATCCGTAATGGGTAGGAAATGAATATTCTAAATATATATCTTCAGATAACGAGTACAAGTATTTATACCCGCATGTTAACAGGGGCTGGTAGAGGTACCATAGTATCCGTACCCCGCATATACCCGTACCCACTATACTTTAATTTAAATTAAAAAGATAAAAAAAATTAAAACATTAATACATTGATTTTTAATGGGTTATTTTCTATCATTTAGTTTTAAAAAATTTCCATTTTTTTGTATTCAAATGAATTGTTTGCACTTTGGTTAAAATTTATTAGTGTTATGCATTGTATTTTTATTTGAATTTATAGTTAAAATATTTTATTAAATATTAATTTTTTTTTGTAAATATCTGTGTGTACACGTGGATAGGGATGTCAAAATGGGTCAAGTCCATTGGGCCGGCCCATCAGCCTGCCAAGAAAAGGGCGGGCCGAGTTGAAATTTTCAGTCCGCCAACCCGCTGTAACCCGACCCGCCTAACCCGCCAGTTTAGCGGGCTAAAACAGGCCAACCTGGCCCTGGTCCGTCAACCCACTTTATTTTTTTTAATATTTTTTATTTTTTATGTTTAAAATTAAAAATAATTAAAAAATAATATTTTTTTATATTATATAAATAAATTTATATATAAAAAATAGATTTATAAACAAAAAATTAATAAAATTTAAAAAGAATTTAAAAAAAAGAGGCAGACCAGCCTGCCAGCCCGCCCTAAGACGAGATGGGTTACAATATCCAACCCGTTTATTGGTAGCGGGCCAGCTCGACCTGTTTTTGGCGGGCCGAGCCAAAACGGGCCGGACTGACCCGTTTTGCTATCCCTATCCGTAGATATCTGTGGATAGTACAAAAATATTTGAGTACTCACATAATATATATTTACACATATACGAGTACGAATACGAGGCAAATATAAATTTACATATAAATTTTACCGGTAAATCTATTACAGAAATTTTTATCTCTAAAATCCATTTAATAAAATTAATCAATAAATTCTATTTTAGTGTCAAATTCTTTTTCATAAAAATTTAATACTTTCATTATATATATATGATGAGAAAGAAAGTTGTTTCTTCTAGGACGGACCATCCAATGAGTTTCCAAGTTTGAGTCGTATCGAAGCCATTTTCTTTCGTTTGAAATGGTTCAATTAATTATTTATTTGAATAAATATACGGAAGTGTTTCTTGTATCATAAATAAAATGAAGGCAATATTTTATGTATGAAGGTGATTGAAATATAGTTGAAATAGTGGAGGAAGTATACCCGGGTACGAGTGGATAGAATGATGGACCCCATTCACTCTTAGCATTATGGAGGTCGGTGTGGCATATGCCGCTGTATAACACTTTGATTGCTACATCTTTCTCTCCTGTTTCCCTGTACCATTAGAAAAAAAGAACATCTTCAGATGAAACATTATTGAAGTTGAGGAATTGAAGAGGTTTGAGATGAGTACCTTCTGGTGAAATTAAAGGGGGAAAGAACCCCAGATGTGTCTCTCGCTGCCCATCCAATAGCCTTCCTTGTATGCTCCAGTCCTGGTGTAACAGCCATTTCAAGATGTTCTACCCAATTTTGAAGGAACCAAACATCATCGCTGTAACATTTAAAGGCATCGAAAGATCAGAGATATGTGACTCACACTGCTTCCCCTATTCAATCATTAACTCCCAACAACGTGCCCACTGTGCTTTCCTTTTCAAGTTTTTTTTTTTTTTTCAAAAAATGTTTCATGGAAACCCTTAAGAAAAGGTAATCACGGAATAGGTATCGTTTTCGTTTTCTTTTAATATATTTATACAGGTACCAAAAATAAATAAATAAATAAATAAATATATATATATATATATATATATAATATACTAGCGAACATATGGGTCCTGTCGCGTCTGTGTATTCGTATTTTTTAATTTTTAAAAAATGTTCTAAAATTAAAAAAAATATATATATATAAAAAATTTTAAATAATGATTTAAGAGAAAAGAGATGTATAGAAAAATAATTAAAAATAAATTATTTATAAAATAATTAATTTTTAAAATAACTAAGGATAAAACGGGTATAACTAAGAGTAAAATGAGTATTATAAAATGTGGACACAAAAAGACAGTAGTGCGATGGAAATTGGAGAAATGAACTTACGAAAGAAAGAAGAGTGCTGGAGGACAGAGAATTGCAGAGCGAGAGGAGAGGAGTGCGACAGACAGAATGCAAGAACGACACAAATGCAAGAAATGAATCGACCTTGTTTTATATAGGATGTTGTGCTCTCTTAACAGAATTTTGTTAGGAGTGTTTTAATAAAAACTGTTATGAGACCTGTGCCTACGAACGAGTCTTTTTTTGTTGTTGTTTTTTTAAAATAACTAAGGGTAAAACAGGTATTCAAATTGAAATATATATACACACACGGTTGTGGATGAAAATTCAAATATATAAAGAAAGAGATGCTTCCAGAAAGTAGAATATCATGTTTTAACAATGATAGTATTTTAAACTAATAAGATATTATTATTATTATTATTATAATTATAATTATAAAAAATTCAAATATAAATAAAAATTTCATAAAAGAATTTTGTTAATTAGAAAATATTTTATCTTTCTATAAATACTCTTTTAAAACTTATTTTCTTTTTCTCTAAAATTTCTTATCGTGCGCTCATCTTTATAAAGATTAGAGGTCACTACATTGATTTTTATGGCGAGCTTTCCACATCTATTCAATTAATTTCATCAATTGATAAGTTGGTTTTTTCTCCTTTCCTTGATCAATTTTACTTGTTCTTGCATGTGAGCAAATATAGTTCGCATGTGGCATTTAAGTGTTTCTTGTAAGTTCTGTTGATCAGTGGTTCTGATGATGTACCCTGCATGTCTGTGTTCTTCATAGGTTGAGTTGTGCATTTTGTAATTGGAAAGGGGGAATTTGATACTCTTTAAGTTGTTTAAGTCATCTTTAGATAATGAAAGCTAATTAGACTATATTTGTTTTGTGAGATTGTTGAATTGGTATGAATTATTGAGATTTGCTTATGAAGATTTAGCCATTGTATGTAATGTAAATGAGTGAAAATGGGTGTTGATTTTGATGTTGATTTTTAGAAAGCAATTATGTAATTTATATTGTTTTAGACTCTTTTCTACTCATGCTTGTTGTGAACTTGAAATTTTATATGAATTGAGCATTTGAAATCACTATAGAGCTACTTAGACTAGGTTGAAAGTGTAACATCCAATATATATATAAATATATATATATATATATATATATATATATATATATATATATATATATATATATATATATATATAAAATATATATAAATATTTTTTTTTTTTTATTTAAAAAAATAAAAGTTAATGATAGATTACTTTTCATATATTGTAGTTATACTATTTATCTTCATTATTTCTAACATTATAAAATAAAATCCCAATAATCATATTATATACACTATTAACAAATTATTATTATTTTTTGTGATGAAGTCAATATATTTTAAACAAACCATATTTAAGATCTTCATTGACAACATTTTATGCAAAACGTTGATAGTACTTATAATATCTGTTAGCTATAAATTTAGAAAATAAATGGTACTGATAGGTAATAATTCTTTACCAACAAATTATATGATAGTTGAATATTTATATATTATTGAAACTAATAATACAATAAATTATGAATATACGTTTAATAATAATCCATATATGAATTTATATACAAAAGTTTGAATAAATGCAAAATGAATAAATGAAAAGCGGGTCACAATCAAATGCAAAATCTTGGAAAACAAAGTGTCAGTGAATTGAATAACAAATGAACAACGTTATTATCGTATCTAATAAGAATTAAAAGAAAAGAATATATATATATATATATATATATATATATATATATATATAAATGGAAGGGATTAGAAGCATTTAATGTTAGCATATTCGTTTCTATCTTTTATCCTTTCACTGTAAAAAAATCTAGGACTGGATGTTGAGAACTAATGAAATCAGAATAGTATAGGAACTAAGTTAATTAAGAATCAAACTAGAAGTAATGATTACCTAATATAGTATAAATAGGGGTGTGGTAAGAGAAATAGAGAGCGAAAGAGAAGCTGGAAGAGAGAAAAAATAGAGAGAAACTTTTGTATGGATCCACTGAAAGAGAGAGAGAGATTACAACAACGAAGAAATTTTTTTATCACAGTCTCCATACAACCTTGGTGTGTTTTCCATAGTAACTAAGGTAAGGGAATGAGACATTTATCATTTTATCTTTTTACGATGATTATTTTTATTTTTATCTCTATATTTACCTTAAGTGAGGTGTCCCTAACCTCATTCTAATTTATATTTAGTTCTCGTTCCTATTTATTTATTTATATTCATCTCTAGTTATGCACTGATCCTATTTATTCAATTTATATTTATTTCCATTTACTTATTTACATTTATCTCCAGTTCCATACTGGTCCTTTGTATTTATTTATATTTATTTTAACTATTCATTGATCCTATCTATTTATTTATATAATTATATGGTTTAATATTGAAATAAAATTTATGATAAATAAAGATTTGATTATTGTAGTCGGAGGTATGACCTTGGAGATTTAAACGAGTTAGTATTACTCAAGATAAGATGTTCTTGAGTTACTTTGTTGGCCATGAGCTCATTTATCCTGACTAGTCACTACAAAATTAATCAATATCTTTATAAAAGCATAATAAAAATCCAGTTTTATGGATTGAGAGAATTTTCATTTCATTTTATTTTATTATGATATGTTGTATTTTTTATGTGATATTTGTCTCACTTCCCTATTTTATGATTGTGTGTGAAAAACAAAATTTTATAACATTATCATAGATGACTACTCCAAACATGCCTGATCCCTTCTTCGCCGACATTGTAGCTGTTTTTCCGGGGAATGCATGGCAAACCAATGCAGTAAACACTTCTGTAACATTTCAGGGAGCGGGAAACTCTACCATTATTTTTCTCTCTGCTCCGAATGCGCCGATTGTCATCGAAGGACAAATCAGAGTTACCTTTTATTTACCCTCAACAGTCCAAGTGAACCCTATCCATAACATTTTTCCCTCCACCTGTTTGAAAGCCAGTATATGAGGGAAAAACTGTAAATAAATAATACTTTTTCCCCTTGTAGTATAGGAAATATAAGACGTACTAAACGATGTAAATATAAGATGCATACAATATTGTAAATATACATATATAAATGTGAGTATTTTAAATATAATTATATATCAGTATATTATTTTGCCTCTAAGTTTTTATAAGTATATTGTAGAAAATAATAATAATTAAATAAATAAGTAAAAAAAAATTGTCATCACATAAAGTAACTTAGTAGGCAAAATCTCATTCTGCAAAATTATGCAGACTCGCTGGTTGAGAGTATGCTCACTCAATGAATCCTAAAGGGAGAATTTATCTTTGAAAGGTTCCAATGATCCATTCACTGGACGAGTCATCCAGTTGCTGGTTGAGTGGACTTTTGTGTAGAAAATTTATCTTTGAAAGGTTTCAGTGATCCATTCACTGGACGAGTCATCCAGTTGCTGGTTGAGTGGACTTTTGTGTACTTTTCTCCTAGCAAAGAGATGTCTCGTTGAGCGAAGGGATCAGATCTAACGGCCTCTTTTAAGTGAAAATTCTTCCTACTTTGGCAAGTTTGGATTTATTATTTAGAATATGATTGGTACCTGATATGAATATATATATATATATATATATATATATATATATATATATATATATATATATATATATATATGCCGAGGTATATTCACCTCGTGCGTGGGACAAGAAATTAGTGGGTGGTCCGTTAGCAGCCCGATATCGGTTGAAACAGAATGTCCAAAAAAGTTCGCTAGGATAGACTTTAACTTGGCTCTGATATCAGGTTAGAAGTGGGTTTTAAGTCTAACTCAACTCCACAAAACCGACTTGTAAGGTGAGGATTGCTCTAACTTATATATTGTGAATTAGTCTTATCTCTAGTCGATGTGGGACTTCCAACACATAATTTTAATTATCAAATTATTTAAAAAAAGAGTCAATATAAATATATATATATATATATATATATATATATATATGTGTGTGTTCATATAAAATTAAGAAAACATAACAAGTTTTGAAAAAAAATAAATATTTATTTCATTAATCTAATTATTAAAACATATAGAAAAAAATGAATAAAAATAAAATATATTTTAATCACAATATTAAGAATAAATTTAAAATAAAAATATGTTTGCTTAAATATTTTAAAATAACGAAAAGAAATTAAAATATATAAAGAGAAAGTCCTAATTTAAGTCACATCCTTTAAAAAACATATATAAATATTAAAGAGGCATGAGAAAAGAAGTTGTACATGTTTAACACAACTTATATAGAAATAAAATAATAATAAAAATTATACTTGTATATTTAAAGTATGATGTTAATAAATGTAAAAAAAAAAATTAAAATTTGTAATTTGTGTAAAATCCTAGTAAATGATGTTTTAGAAGTGATCGTGGTTTAAATATGAGACTTTTTCTATTTTCATGTGATGTTTTCATCTTCTATATGAGACTATGTTGTTCAGTGATCATAATGGTATGTCTTGATTATTCTAGTGATGTTTCTATGTGTAGATAGAACATCTTGTACAGTTAGGAGTGTTTGATGTTCTTAGAGTTGTTTGGGTCTATGGAGCCACTTTGTCATGTAAGAGAAGTTAATTTTCTGTTGAATTAATCATCTTGATAGTTAATTGTGATGTGATTTTTTTGAATTGATGAGTTGTATGTTGAATTGTTTGATATTTGATTTGTGTCTGATTTTGATTTGGGAAAATGTTTGGGTCTGTGTTTTGAATGATTGGGTATCAATTTTAACTCTCTAAAACCATTTGGAATAAAAAACACTAAAAGGTAAGGTGCCCAATAGTCAAGCACACGGGATCAACTTTCCCCAAAATTGTTGTATCTAATACACCGTCGGGCGTTAGGTCACTGACTAGGTGTCATCGAGCGCCACTTTTGAACCATCGAGCACTAGAGGACAATGGGTTCCAGGGGCTGGGCACCAGACACGACTTTTCCAACGCCAAGCGCCGCCCTATTTTTCTACCTTGTGTCCTATTGGTAAAATGAGCATTCCCATTTCGTGAACCACTGGATCTAGCTGATCCTAGACATGTGAATCTTCACTTTGACTGGTGGGATCTTTGTTTTGAAGTTTGTGGTTAGATAAATGATTTTCACCATTTTGATGTACTTTGTGTATGTATATGTTTGAGATTATAATTGATTGAGATGGAATTATTAATATGTGAATATAAAGGAGATTAAGAATATATATGATAAGGTATGTTTATATTTGATTGTGGGTATGAGGATCTTGTGAAGATTTTTTTGACGATAATTGTATTTGGTGATAGTGTGAGGGTATTCCCAAGGAGGGAATCTCATTGAATGCTTAAATCTTTAGGGTTTGAGGATATATCTTGGGAAGGTAATCGTGAAACTCTACTAGTCATTAATACTCATGTAGAAGAAGATAATTAGGTAGTGAGAGTGGCAGAAGGTACTGTCATGAGAACGACCACAAGGTTCTATGACAATAAAAAGGATTTACCTTGCGTATGGTAGCTTGGGCATGTGAGTTGTTCCACCACCACAAGTGCAAGGCGTCCCTAGTTCTACTCAAGTTGTACTTATCCAGATAAATCAATCAAGTTCTAAAGAGTCTGATAAAGTACATGTGTGTGATCTTAATCTCTTATGATAATTGTAATAAAATTGGTTGTTTGTGAAGTATGATTGTTCTTAAAGAGCTAGTTTACCCTTGCATTTTGTGGTCTTGTGCTGTTTTCTTTTTTTGCAATGATCACCATGTTGGTGAGAGCAAGTGAAGTTGCTGGTTCAGAGACACCTCTAGAAGATGAGGAGCTATCAGTTAAAATAGATAAAGATTTTGATTTTCGAAGAGCTTTAGTAACGATTAATTTATGTATAAAACTTATTGGTTTAGTTGGTTTGTATAAATGATATACTTTTACATTCTTATCTTTTATAAGACTATCTTAATATACTTTATATATAAAATTACCTGTTTTAAATATTATAACAAAACGACATATTTTATTAGTTTTAAACTACATATAATTTGAAATTATGATTTTATTTTATTAGTTAAAAATTGTTTTCTTTATAACATTATATTAAAATCAAAATCGTATTTGAAAAAGATTTTTTTTTTCACTTTAAAAACAAATTTCTCCTCCACAACTTACATTTATATACTTTTTTATAATATATTTATTTTTGTAAATTCGAATAAACATTACATCATCAGTTTGTTTGAAAATAGAAAATAAATGATGTCTGAATTGAATGATGAATTTAAGTATGTCAAAAAGAAAGGAAATATAAAAAAAGTGAAAATAATTTTATATACAAATATTTTAAGAGTTAATGATATATAATAATAGTTTCATAAAAATATTGTTTATGTAACCAATCTTTTAAATTATATTAATATGTGTTTATAAGATCGTAGCAAAATACCGTAAATATCAATATGGTTACATGCTGCTCGGTTAAGCATACTTTACACGTTTTTTAGTCCAATATATTTAAAGTGAAAAGTAGGTAAAAGGAACAGGACAAAAAAGAGTAAAACTGGCTATTGTTTGTATTAGGAAAAAAATTATATAAATATAATAAAAGCGTATAAAATGTTATATCTAAGAAGATTTATATGATAAAAAATATATATATAATAAAATAATTTTATATTAAAAGTTGAATATAAAATATAAACATATATTTAAATATCTAAAAAAATATATTTTACTATCAATTTGGTATTTATTCAAAATTTGGCATGAAAAGGTGATTTGACACTTGTTAATACTTTGTTAAATATTCTTTTTAAATTTAAATAAATTATTAAAATTTTTAAAACAAATTATAATAAAAGTTAATCTCAAAGTACATTTAAGCAAGGGTGAAAAAGAAGAAAAAGACGGTGTAAAGTTGGTTTACTTTTTACTTACTATCTTAAATCATGAATTCAATGCAGTAGCTTTAACTATTGATCTTTACCAGTCCACAATAAAAATAACTAAGTACAAATAAATAAAATAATAATATTTTAATAAATTTACTTTATATATAACTTCGCAGCAATTTTACTCTAATAATATAATATTGAAAATTTATTTTATAATTTTTAAAAATTCATAATATTATATTATTATAATTAGTTCTCTAGCAATCATATTAAAAAATAATTTTATTGAAACATACAGAATACTACAGTTCATCCTTGAAATTTTCAAGTTTTTATCTAAATTGTAATGTTACATGTTGTCAGCGAGGTGGACCACAGTAGAATAGAAAGCGATTGCTCAGGAAATTAATTATTATTTTGTGTGGTGCATGTGTTTTTGGTTTTTCGATGTTCAACTTTCCAAATCAGTTTATTTAATTGAAGATGATCCAACCCGGTCCAGTGATAGTAATGACCAATAACATTGTAATTAGTCCACACATATTAATAATCTGTATAATATTAAAATAAAAAACTCAGTTAAGGCTGAGAATAATTTTCACTTATTTACAAATTAATACTTCATAAAGTTATTCATATTAAAAAAATGATATGTTTGGTTTTTAATTTAATCAAAATACATTGATCATATATCTTTACACCTTTATTATTTGATTTTTGTTAAGGTGATTTCTAAGGTTTAGATAATCACATCAACGATTGAAAATTTCCTCAAATAATAACTTAAAAATAAATTTTCTCTTACGGACTTGGTGGCAAAATAAATGGAATTTTTTTAATGTGCTTGTTGAAAATTCGGTCCTTGACAGGTAAAATTTCTGCCAATAATTTGCAGTATCGACGAGAAAAACTCCTTAGAATTCGGTCATCAAGGACATGAATTAGGATGAAATGAAAAAATAAAAAGAGATAAAATTTGTTTTAGAAAAAACGTAAATTAAAATAATCAGTGAAAGTTACGGAGTAAATTTTAATTAATTTAATAAAAGATAAAATAAGAAATTATTTAAGAATAATAAGTTATGTAATACCCTATTCTTAGAGTTACAAATGTACTAATATAAGTTCATTGTAGACACAAAATTCTGTAAGTATAAATATGTTTGGAATATGAAATCACATCCATAAACTAGGTAAGCTAACTCGATATATTTTTAGTCTTTTGATTTTTAGTGAAAATTGGAATGTGTTTCTCTTCAAAATTTTGAATAAATTTAGTCTTCTATCTTTAGTAATGTGTAAATTTAATTTTTTTAACAATTTTTTTTAAAGTTTATTTGACATTTCAAATGAATTTTATAATAATTTTTGAACTAACATTAAAGTGGAGATGTGTCAAATGATGTAAAAAATTTAAATATTATCATGAAAATATGTTTGAAACGTCAAATGAACCTAACCTAAAAAAATTTCATTAGAATGACTAAATTCATGTATTTATAAAGTTAGATGATTAAATTTAGTCAAAGTTTTGAAAAATAACTAATTTCAATTTTCACTGAAAATTAAAAGATAAAAAAATACTTAACCCTTCAAAAAAAAAAAAAGAAGAACAAACACATTTCAATTCTTAAAACACACTTTAATTATTAAAATAGTTAGTATCTCTACACATCACATAGAAGAATAAACACACTTCAATTTTTAAAATAGTTCATATCTCTACACATCACATTCAATAACGTTCAACATCATCCAATGACATATAATTACTAATGACATCGAGATCAAATGACTAAGTCTTCTTTAAAAGAACAAAAAGAAAGACAAAAGATAAACTTACTATATTCAAGAAATTGATGAGATAAGATTATAAAATTCAATGTCAAGAGTCGTATGACGTATTTCGATATTCAAAGGGATCAAAGAAAAAGTCAAAAATATAGAAAAAAAGCAGAGAAAAAGTTAAAAAAAAAAAAAGAGAGAATAATAATTCTTATAAATAATTCTATTTATAATTTGACTTTTAATAATAAAACAATTGAGTATATTTTTTAAAATTACTATTATTTTTAATTATTTTTTAGAAACTTACATATTGTAATTCAAAGAAAATTTTGTCTTGATGTAAAAAAAAAAAAAAAAAAAATTTAT
>Ga0214543_1006217_pt1 | contig 21413 bp, 9 predicted proteins | sample CNSS2metaG_FD_160094 | JGI IMG/M metagenome (GOLD analysis project Ga0214543, IMG submission 160094) | Root nodule microbial communities from cowpea collected in UCLA plant growth center, Los Angeles, California, USA - CNSS2 | ecosystem: Host-associated > Plants > Roots > Nodule | place: USA...
ATGGGGTTACTCAGAGAAAGTTGTGCAAGAGTAGTAGGAGATTTGAGTTATGATTTCAAGTTAGAGTGCCAACTTGGAGTTGATAAAGTGAGAGTAGATGTTTAGCCAGGGAATGGAATTCAAGATCCGTGATTTGACGAGTTAAGAGTAAGGGTTGATTGAGAAACCTAAGTGTTTGGGGTGGAAAGAGAATATGTGAGGAGATTTCATTAGTTTAGTCATCCGACTAGAACTAATGAGTCTCCTATCAAGGTTGAGGAAGAAGCAATTCAGAAAAATCTTAGTTGAGAAGTATCTTAGAGTTGATAGGTATAAATCAAACTAAAAATTTCCAAGTCAAGGAAAGACATGATTCTAAGGCTTTTGTGGAAGGATGGTTACAAGTTAGTAGATCAAAAATGAAGGTGAGATGCCGAAATGAATTTGGTGGTTGTAATATGTGATTAATATGTGATTAATATTTTGTGAAATATGAGAAAAGATTGGGGGCTTTTGGTATATTTTTGAGTTAGGAGTTCAAATATTCATGAAACTGTGACATTTGACGTTATTTCTCGTATTCTGATGTGTCGCACAGTCGCTGGGCGAGTGCCCTGGGTCGCTGGGCGACTGTGTGTTTTTCTAATATGCGCAGGTTTAGTAAAATTGACTTTCCCGACTCATTAACCGTTGGATTGAGCTCAAATTTTGACATGTGGTTCATAACATGCTATTTTATGGTTTGACCGGTTGGATCGTCGATTAGATGTCTGTAGCTTGAGAAATGTGTCACCCATTACTTCAATGATTTTGGTTTCGTGATAATAAATTTTCTTGGGAATTTCGGTGTAAGAATTATGGTTGTGGGTTGTGCTTGATTGTATGGAATTGCAAGTACTTAAACGTTGGCACTCATTTATTTGGGATGAATACTATTTTGTGATATATGTATGTCTTTGTATGCATTTATAAAGTATGAGATGAATGAATTTGCATGAGTGATGTGATTCATGGATTATGAATGATGAACGTGGATAAATCTTGGCGTGGATTTCAATGAAATGGTTGGTTATATATGTGGTCATGAATTCGGTATGAACAATAATGTTACATTGATGGCATGGTATTGGTATGAGGTGAAGTTCTATATCCCCGAATTGAGAAGAATGGGATGGTATGAAATGAACATGGAATATGAATGAGGATGGGTTACAAAGGATGACGTGAGGTGTTAAATGCATGATCAATCTTATTTTTTTGTTTGGAATGTGATTGGTATGTTGTTAGTACGTAAATCCATGAGTCTCTAGGTGAGACTTCCTGGTCGTGCTTCAGTGGTCGAGACGTAATTCCATGGGTCCTGTTAGTGGGTGTCCATGGTGGTGCCCCATGTATATAACTTGGTAAGGATTCAAGGTAAGGATTGCATCCTAACACTCTAAGGAGTCAGTTAGTCTCACTTAGAGCGGACTGACTCCTGTGGTGAGAGTAGCAGGAGGCTTGAAACTCATCAAGGGCTAACCTTGTGTGTGAGGAAATTGATTCATTGTAACACTTGTAACACATAGCTCGGGGGTGAGCAGAGGTATCCACCACAAGTGCAAGCATCCGCTGAATCCGACCAGGTTATATGTATCCGGATGAGTCGAGTCGAGTCTTAGTGTATTGATTTGAAGGTCATAACATGCTTGGATGATCTGTGTATATTGGACTGTGAAAGTATATCTGATTGCATGATGAAATCTTTTTGGCTCTAGCTTACCCTTTGCTTGTTTGATTGTCTTGTCTGTTGTTCTTCTACCTTTGCGATGAACATTAATTTGTTGATGCGAGCAGATGCGAGAGATACTCGTGGTCAACAGGAAAGAGATGATTCTGCTGCATATTTACTTGGGCTGGACTTCACGTTTTATTTGGGTTTTTCTTTGGGGCTAAGGCCCGTGTATTGTATTGTCCCTAAGGATTTATTTTGAATACTGGCTATCTCTTACTCCTTTTGGGTTGTAGGCATTGTAGTGAGCTTTAGTATTTTCTTTTAAGTACCTTGGATAACTGTAAGGAGTGAGCTTATACCCCACAACTTGGCTCTTTATATTATCTGGTGTAAGATTTCATTTAATTATGTTATTATTTAAATGGGATGTTACAGAGATCATTAACGACAAAAATTTACTTTTGTTTAGATTTTCTTGTTGGAAATTAGACAATTTTAAACGAATTTCTTTATAGATGTTTCTTCTTATTATTTTGTATTATATTCAATAAAATTTATTTATTTAATAATTGTTGCATGATAATTCAAAAATATATGTAAAGTTTTTATTTGTAAAAATTAATATTAATATAAAATCACACAAAAATAATAATTTATCAAATTGTGACATTCCCTTTAATAGACTAAAACTATTAAGTAAAACATTTCATAATTGATAATCATAAACCATAAATATTAACATGTAACTACTATATTACACTTATCCATATAGATATACTGAAATACATACTATCACATAACTAAACAGGGGAACTAGAGTTTTTCAATAGAGACATGTACACGAGAGTCCCAAACACTAACTATACAGTTGCATCTTCTTCTTCCTTGATGGGACCAACTACTACTTCTTCACCTGCTCACACCAAATCACGGAAATAGGTAAGCGAATAAGAATACAAGACAAGACAAAACATTTAGAAAATGGGTTAGCAAATATATAAAAAGGTTTAATCATTTAAAAGAATACAATTGTTTACTCATACATAGTCAATCGTAGCAATCATGAATGAATATTATCGTATTCCATACAAAGACTCATACATGACTCAATTATCCGATTAAGACCTCTTGCTCCTATACAAAGACTCATATATGACTCATATACACATAAGATTAGTTTGTTAACGTCTTTTCCCAAGGTAAGGCCCTTAGGATTAAGATCTCTTGCTCCTCTAACCACATACCCCATCCTTTTCTACTTGAGAATTGAATGGTTATTAGAGCGTCAAGATAACTTCTAACTGAATCCATATACCAATACATACACTATTATAAACCACTATTAATCCTCCTTGAATTAGTATCAATAAGTCTCAAATCAACCTCTTACAACCAACCATTTCTTGAGCAATAATCCACAATTGCCAAAACACATCAAAATTGAGCATAAGAATGACTATTAAGCTGTGATGCATTTGCTCATCCTTTTGCTCAACAAGTAATGCCTACAGGCCCCACTCATCCAGCGACTAGATGACTCGACCAATTAACGAATTACTGAAACTAATAGAGGTAAATTCCTCCAAAAGTCGCTCAATGCAGTCTCGGCCATCGACTACAAAGTCAATAAGCTCTCTAACTTTGGATTCGCTCAACGAGCACATACTCGACTAGCGACTACCAAGTCAGTGAGCACTCTGACGTTGGATTTGCTCAACAAGCATATACTCGACTAGTGACTACAAAGTCAGTAAGCCCTTGACTTTGGATTCGATCAATGAGTATATTTTCACTCGCGACCACCAAGTCAGAAACTCCTTGACTTTGGATTCGCTCAACAAGAACACACTTGACCAATAAGTTTGCATAATGTTGCAGAACCTGATTCTACATAATTATGTCATTCCAATCCAGTCTAATAAATCCAATAGCCATCATAGATGCCAAAAACATACCAAACTTAATTTCACCACAATCATCAGTACCAATTGATCTCAAATGCAATACCAAATCAAGCAGTATTTCTAAGTAAGCAACATTAGACCTAAAACCCATGAATTCACACATCATGAATCATTCTACAAATCAAATGATCACGCAAATAAGAGTACAATCATACAAATTACTATCTAAGTGTTTATGCAACTCAAAAAGCTTTGTAATAAGCTCCCTCTATGAGATAACTCAGATAGCTCAAAGAGTATAAAAACCCCCTTTCAGACTAATAGGATGCACAAACAATACCTATAAACAACATAAAATATGATTAGGGTACACTGTTAGAACCAACTGATCAACTAAGACTCACAAAAGATTATTTAAAGGTCACATGCGAGCTAAAACCACTTACATGCATTGAGAAGAACAACTAACCATGAGAAAAAAGGAAGAAAACCAACTTACTCAGTTGAAGAAACTGATCAAATAGAAGTGGAGAGCTCTCGACAAGGATCACCCTAGTAGTCTCTGATCTTCAAACATATGAACACATAATGAAAAAATCTAGAGAGAAGTGAGAGTACTAGAAAGGGATTTTTAGAGAAATAGTGTGTTTTTAAAATAATAAAACTTGATTATAAAATTTCTATTTATACTTTTAACTTATTAATATTAAAATATTAGAGTATCATTATTTTAAATACTATCAATCCTGAAATAGTTTTTTGGTCTTACATAAATAATTAACAAAAATAAAGGAAAATGGTAAAATGAATATTTGAATTTTTTTGCTTTCAAATAATAAATCAAATTAGTATTAATTTAGATAATAAATAAAATAATTATAATGTAAATGAAAATTAATCAGTGTTGTCTAATTTTATAATATAAATTGTTATTAGTAATGACCATTGATATACAAATTTAATAATAAAATAAACTAAACAAGACAAAAAGATTATATTTTGATTAATTATTAAAAAATATAAATAATTATTTTTAAAAATATATTTTATTTTCATACTCTAGACATTATTAATTACAGTTTATAAAAATTTCGTATGAAAGTTACAGTTTTATGCAGGGACTAAATTGCAAATTTCCTATCATATTACTGGTATGTATCCTGTCATTAATTTCATTCGTTTATGTTTTTTACTAACATATCTAACGGTTTAAATTTGTTGATCACCAGTGGATCATATAAAAGCCATGGACATTTTTAACCCATCATTGCCTGTCTTGTTCCCCAATAACAAAGTAAAGCGTAATTTGTGACCCAAAAGAAAAAAAGTAAAATGCAATATTCATAATTATGCCGTTTCATGTGGATGACAATAACACCGAACATGGACATAAGGACATGCAAAAGAAAACAACATCATATCCACACGCAAACAATCTTTATTTCCTTCATTTACTCGCATGATCTTGTTCAAGTGTCAAAAGTGACAAAAAGGGGAAGAAAAATATAGCGACAAAAACTAATGAAAGCCAAACAAAAATATATTTACTTGAGGAATACGCAGTCACATACGCAACATGGAGCGAAAAACGTGTGCATCAAGACACGCCATAAAACAAAATCTAGTTATATATCTGAATAAGGGGAAATGTGAGAACTAAACAAAGCGTCAAATCAAGGGAAGAAGATTCTTTTTTTTTTTCAAAAAAAAAAATCAAAGTAGAGTGAAAAACAATTATTGAAATTTAACTTTTATTTAGTTGATAGAATAAGACAATCAAACATAATTCTAAAAATAAAGTAGACATTTTTATTTTTATGAACTAATTTTAAATTATATTTTCACGTAAATTTTCTTATCATATAAATAGCAAAATAAAAAAAGTAAACTTATATAATAGTAAAATGTTATTTTTTATGTAAACAGAAACTAGTATTTTAACAAAAGTCTACTAACATTGTTCTATTGTCTCATCCTCTTCGTATACGCTGACCTTCTTCATATTCATTCGTATTCTTCTTTGAATATTAATGTATACGTCCATATTAAAGATGTTTACATTTGTGTATGAAAATAAAAGAATACATATTAATTATAATTATTAAATTTTTACATGAATATAGCAAGAACTAAATCTTGTAAATTTAAAAATTGTGGGAGATTTTTTAGGTAAGTGTTACCGGTTTTATACATCTCCAAAATTTATTACTCCTATCCTAATGTACTAATATTTCTTTTTACTCCTATATTTGCTCCCAAAGAAAGGTTTAAACATTAAATTAATACTATAAATGGAACTAGTTTTTTTTTTAAATGTTCATAATAAATCGTAATTAATAATTACAATCACAATACAATTTTGTATGGTTACAGCAGTTACATTTGCATCATTCCTGACGTATTTTAAATATATAAACCTAGTATTTTTGAAATGATTATTATAATACCCTGTGAACTTCCATGACTTCTCCTAGTTGTTTTCCATGTTCCTTTTCCATCCTATAAATACACAAAGTCCACGGCTATTCTGCTATCATTCTCAATCTGCACGAAAAGCCAGAGATCAGAAAACAAGTCTAAAAAGCAACGTTTTTGAGTTGTGCTCCAAATTGAAAAAAATGCAGAAAGAACAACAAAAAGAGTATTTAGATTCGATGACGTGTCCAAGCTTCAACTACTACACCACCGTTCAACTCGCCGTCGTCGATAATCAGGTTGGACAAGATCACAACAGGACTCAAAACGACGACGCCAGTTTCGAGTTTGCCGCGTTTCGAGACGAAGCCTGTTTCGACGACGCGTTTTTCCCCATATTCAACCACAAGATACAGAATAGACAAAGGAGCAGCATCGCCGGCGGACGCGATTCCGGCACGGCGGTCCTCCGGTTCCCTATCACCGGAGACGATATTCACCGCAGCGAGCACAATCCTTTACCGGCGCCGCTGTCGGATTCTTCGTCGTCGTCGTCGGAGGTGGATGAATTGGAGGGAGTCCCGGCGGCGACTTACTGCGTGTGGACACCGAATTCGCCGAGAAAATGCAAGAAGAGCAATTCGACAGGGTCGTCGTCAAAGAAGTGGAAGCTTCTTGATTTGCTTCGGCGGAGCAATAGCGAGAGGAAGGAATCGTATCTGTTCCTGACGGCGGCGTCGGAGAAGAAAAGGATGAACGAGCGGTGGAGCATAGAGGTCGCTGGAAAACCGAAAGACAATGGTTTCGCTGAGAAGAAAAAGGCGGCAGTGACAGCGCACGAGGCTTTATATGTTAAGAACAGAGAATTGAGAATGATCGATAAGAAGAAGTCCTTTCTACCGTATAAGCCTAACTTGGTTGGGTTCTGCACAAGACGTTTTGGCAAGACATTCTCTTCATTCTGAAGACTTTGTTCAATGAATCTATTTTCAAATGTTCTTTCCAGTGAAAAACGAAAACGGGATTGGAGAAGTTAGATTAGATTAAGTTTGGTCTTTCTTTTTGGCATTTTTATTTATCTGATCATGATTCATGTACAAAGGGTGAAATGAATCAAATGAATGATTGATGATGTTTTATTTTAAACGATCTTTGTTGAAGAAGCGGCTGAGGGCGAAGTGTCTGTTTAGTTCAAATACGGGTCTTCGCCACCAAGGTGGGCCAAGAAAGCGAATACTTTTTTTTTTCTAAGGAAATGGTTGGTAGAGAAATCATCATTGATAACAAGAAAAAGACGAAACTGAAGGAATCGGCTGCTTTGAAGTGAAAGGAATAATCGATCACGGAGTTTATTGGCACAAAAATTGTAGGACGGAGAACCATTATAAAAGCATCCTCGTGAAAATTATTGGAAGGTCAAATTACATTTTTTTTTCCTTTCCCAATTCTAGAAGAGATGTAATATAAGTGTTCAATGTTTAGAAATATATGATCATATTGAGGCCTCTCTATCTCTTAGACATGGTGATTACACTGTTGTCTCAAACCACCAAATTAACACTATTAATGCTAGCAACTTCAATATCGCTAAGTAACCAACTAGATAGGGTTAACCTAACTTGAGTAGTACCCTACGAATATGAAATTAATTTTGAATATTTAACTTCTTTACAAATTTATCCCAATGCAATTAAAATTATACGATGATATGCAAAAATATAGACAAGAATTTGAGAATAAAATAGCAAATTAATAAAAGACTTTGAAACAATTATAATAAAACAAACCAATTCCACCGCTTTCAATATAGATTCTTCATCGGTTATCTTCAGATTATTGTTCAATTACCTATTGTTTTTGACTTCAAATTAATAAAGTAGATTCTTAATTAATTTGTTAGCGTTCTTACTATTAATCAAAGTAAATTCTCAATCATACATAAAAACTTTGTAGATTAATCATACTAAATTTAATCAAAGTAGATTATCAATTAAATATTACTATGCCTAATCATACTCATTCTTTTACCTCTAAAATAAAGCAAAAAGATAATTAACAAAAGTAAATTCTTGATTAATTCTAGTTAAAGTTTTTACCTCTAATCAAAGTACATTCTCAATTATTAGAAAAAACCCATTCAATTACATGAAAGTTTCTAATTTTTTTCCACCTTTGCCTTGGCCCCATTATAACCCGTGAAAAGTCCTCATAATCTTTGAATGCATGTTTTTTGAAATTCGTGAATATTAGAGTCTTGTTAAGTATTAGGAGTGTTTACTCGATGAGTATTTTGAGTGAAAACACAAGCCAAAACACTTAGCAGATTTTAGAGAGAAAATATACATTTTAAACTTGAATGATATATTTCATATTTGATTTTCTCGTAAATTCAAAATATTAACTCATGTGTGAAAAATAGAACTTTTCCATTTGAATATACATGGTAAGTTGACTTCTAGAAGATTGATTTGTTTATAGTAATGTTCATTCCTTTCATCCATTGTTGATATGCAATAAAATAACCCGGAACAAAGTTTTGAAATTATTTAATTTTTCCCCGAAGTGCAAAAAGGATAAGTGTGGGGATGTAATGAGTTCATATTTTTGCCCTCATGTAATGTTTAATTCTAGATTTTTAACTGAATTTTGTTCTTAAAATATTGATTTAATTGGGATTTCTTATAATTGGGTTTATTGACCATGAGATACAAAAAGATGTTAAAAATAACTTTTTAGTTGCATAAATATTCTTTGGATATTTTGAGGTGTGTTAGCATAGTTGCAACTAAGTTGAACTCATGGAAGTGTGGAAATAAATTGATTAAAGCTTCATGTGACACCTTAAAGATAAATCTAAGAATAGAAAATTATCAAGTTCACAAAAATCCAAGCCAAGCAAAAGAGGGAATAGGCAACAAAAAATGGACCTTCCGAATTTCTCTATTTTTTTTTTCCAGAAAAAGGGTTTTGATAATTCATAAATATTTATGATAAAAGATAATTTGAAAAAATATCTTGAGATATTTTATTTGATATTTTTAAATAATCTTATTTAATTATTTCATAAAAAATTAAAAGATAATAACTACAAAATCTTTTTAAATATGACAAGATCTTTTTAAATCTTTTTAGATCAACAATAACAAATATATCTTTGAAGATATTGAATTATTTAAAAGATAATTAGAGAAGATTGCAAAGGGCTGATTTGGAAAATTAATACAAATATTAGTTAGTGATAATTTATCATATATCTTTAAGTAATTAATTTTTTTAATTATATAATATATTGATATTATTAATCAGCTATATTTTTCAAATAATATATATCTCTCCAAATACTTTTAAATATTCATAATCACAATAGAATAAATAATATTTATCTTTATCTTTATTTTAAAATATATTTGAGAGATTTTAGCAACAGAAAAATCGAGTCAAAGTCCTATATAAACATACCAAGGGGAAGCAAAAAAGACAAGCTCGGCACTTCGAAGTTTAGGAACCCTTAGGGGGCCTAATTTCGTTCTCTCTCTCCACATTTTCTTCTATTTCTATTTTATTTTGTATTTCATTGGGGCCAAAGCTTCAAGGTTTGGTTCCATTGTAATTTCATTATGGATTATGGGGTTAGAATGAATAAATTTGTTTGTTCTTTTGATTCTTGTTGTGATTTATTTTTATCTATGTCTTTTGCCTTTTAGTCAAGTAAAAGTAATGATTTTTACATTGTAGCTAATTGGTGAGATGTTTTAATCTACATGCATGTTGATCACATGAGTTCATGGGCTTTTAATTTTAATTGAGAATGTACTTTGATTAAATTTAGAAACTTTCATGTGATTGAATGAGTTTTTGTCAATGATTGAGAATCTACTTTGATTAGAGGTCAAAACTTTAACTAGAATTAATCAAAAATGTACTTGGTTTATTTGCTTTTTGCTTGATTTTAGAGGTAAAAGAATGGACACGATTAAGGATAGTAAATATTTAATTGAAAATGTACTTTGGTTAAATTTAGTATGCTTAATCTACAAAGTTCTTGCTTTAGATTGAGAATTTACTTTGGTTAATAGTGAGAACGCCAACAAATTAATTGAGAATTTACATTGATTAATTTGCAAATCTACAACAATAATTAATTAAGCAATAATCTTTAGATAACTAATGATGGATCTAATTTGAAAAAGTAGTGGAATCAATCTATTTTGTTTATCATTGTTTTTATTTCTTTTTATCTTTTTCCAACTTTATTTCTGATTTTATTTGATTAACCTTTTGTATCGTTTTTAAGAACTAATTTGTTAGAAATCAATTTTGTGTCCATTAGGAGACGACAAAGGGTTGACTTTACTCTCTCTATTTTCTAGGCTATTATCTTAGCAATATTGAAGTTGTTGTAGTTTAGTGGTATTAATTTTTGTCAAAGTTTAGACGCATCTCTTCTATGTCATGAAAACGCTATCATTGACGCAATCAAATTAATACAATTAAACTATAGCAACTTCAGTATTGATAAGATAATAGTCAAGAAAATAGAAAGGGTGAAGTTAACCCTTAGTCGTCTCCCAAAAAACACCAAATTGATTTCTAACAAATTAGTTCTTACAAAAACTATACAAAAGTTTAATAAACTAAGATAAGAAATAAATAAATATAGTTGGAAAAAGATAAAAAGAAATAAAAATAATGATAAAGAAAATAGATTGATTTCACAACTTTTTAAAATAGATCCATCATCGGTTATCTAAAAGATTATTGCTCAATTGATTATTGTTGTATGTTTACAAATTAATCAATGTAAATTTTCAATTAATTTATTGGCATTCTCACTATTAATCAAAGTAAATTCTCAATCAAAAGCAAGAACTTTGTAGATTAATCATAATAAATTTAACCAAAGTACATTCTCAATTAAATATTACCATCCTTAATCATGTCCATTCATTTACCTCTAAAATCAAGCAAAAAGTTAATTAACCAAAGTACATTCTTGATTAATTCTACTTAAAATTTTCACCTCTAATCAAAGTACATTCTCAATCATTGGCAAATACTCATTCAATCACATGAAAGTTTCTAAATTTAATCAAAGTACATTCTCAATTAAAATTAAAAGCCCTTGAACTAATGTGATCAACATGCATATAGATAAAAACATCTCACTAATTAGCTACAATACAAAAATCATTACTTTTACTTGACTAAAAGGCAAAAGACATAGATGAAAATAAATACAACAAGAACCAAAAGAACTAACAAATTTATTCATTCTAACCTTAGAATTTATAATGAAATCACAATGGAACAAAACCTTGAAGCTTAGGCCCCTATTACTAAATAAATAAATAAAATAGAAGAAGAGAATGTGGAGAGAGAACGAAATTAGGCCTCCTAAGGGTTCTTAAACTCCGAAATGTCAAGCTTGTCTTTTCTACTTCCCCTTGGTCTCTTTATATAAGACTTGGATTGTGTTTTTATGTTGCTAAAAATCTCTCAAATATATTTTAAAATAAAAATAAAGATAAATTTTATTTATCTTTATAGTGATTATGAATATTTAAAAGTATTTGGAGAGATATAAACTATTTGACAAATATAGTTGGCGGATAATATAAATATCTGATATAATTATATAAATTAATTACTTAAAGATATATGATAAATTACCACTAACTAATATTTGTATTAATTTTTCAAATCAGCACTTTGCAATCTCCTCCAATTATCCTTTAAATAATTCAATATTTTTAAGATATATTTGTTATTGTAGATCTAAAAAGATTTAAGAAGAACTAGCCATATTTAAAAGGATGTGGTAGTTATTATCTTTTGATATTTTATGATATAATTAAATAAATTATTTAAAAATATCAAATAAAATATCTCAAGATATATTTTATGAAATTATCTTTTATCATAAATATTTATGAATTATCAAAGCCCTTTTTATGGAAAAGCAATAGAGAAACCTGCAAGGTCCAATTTTTGTTGCTCATTCCTTCTTCTACTTGGATTGGATTTTTGTGAACTTCATAATTTTTTATTCTTGGATTTATCTTTAAGGTGTCACATGAAGCTTTAATCAATTTATTTCCACAGTTCCATGAGTTCAACTTAGTTGCAGTTGTACTAACACACCTCAAAATATCCAAAAAATATTTATGCAACTAAAAAACTATTTTTAACATCTTATTGTATCTCATGCTTAATAAACCAAATTATAATAAATCTCAATTAAATCAATCTCTTAAGAACAAAATTCAATTAAAAATCCATAATTAAACCTTAAATGAGGGGAAAAATTAAGTAATTTCAAAACTTTGTTCTAGGTTATTTTAACATATCAACAATGGATCAAAAGAATGAATATTACTGGAAATATATCAATCTTCTAGAAGTCAACTTATTGTAACGTCCCATTTAAATAATAAACTTAATTAAATGCAATGTCACACAGAATAATATAAAGAGCAAAGTCATGAAGTATGTTGTCACTCCTTATAGATATCCACAATAAACTAGGGAAGAAACCAAGGCACACCACCATGCCAATAACAATACGAGAAAGAAGTTTAATAGTATTCAAAATAAATGCTCCAAGAGAAAGGAAATACATGGGGTACAACCCTAAAGGAGAACTTAGAAAAGTGGGGTCCGACCCAAGATAGGCTATGCAACAAAATCTTCATCACCCTGATGACAATGAGGAGTTCTTGCATCTGCTCACATCAATAAATTGTTGATCATCGCAAAAGGAGAAAACCACACATATAACATACAAACAAGTAGAAAGGGTAAGCTAGAATAGAAAAATGGTTTATCATACAATTGCATATAATTTTATAGCCAAAGATACATACATCAACCAAGCATGTGATGACCAACAAACAAGACACTAAGACTCAAGACACGATTATCTGGATACATATAATAAGTCAGATTCATTGGATGCTTGCACTTGTGGTGGCATCTACTGCTCTGCAAAGCCAAGTGCCAATGGGTTTCACACTACCACTCACAAGGTTAGCCTTCAAACATCTAAGGCCATTATCCTGCCAAAGACTAGGGCCTCTTGCTACTCTCACCACTCGAGTTAGTACGCTCTACGTGAGACTAACTGACTTTTTAGAGTGTCAAGATGCAATCCTTACTTGAATCCTTACTAAATTATATAATGAGGCACCACCATGAACCTTCGTGGAATTACGTCCTAATCATGAGACACCACCATAAGCTCCCACTAACAGGGGTCATGGAAATACGTTCTGACCATGAGGCACCACCACAAAACCATCGTGGAAATACGTCCTGACCAATGAGGCACCACTATGAGATCTCACCTAGAGATGCATGGAATCACGTCCTAAACCACACCAAAACCATGTCTCATCAACCATGCATAAAGTTATCATGCATACCAATTCCATGCCAACATTTATAACTAACCATCTCAATCATATTACATGCCAAGCTCATTCATACTTATCAATTCCAGCCCATAAACCATTAATACATGCAAAATTAGTCAATTCCTACTTTAACATAGTAATCCAACCAAACATGTGATCATCACCCAAGAACAGAGGGGAAAACAGTGCCGGAGCACATTCTCTCCTAGTTCTCGCTCAGGCTAAAAGGCCTCGCTCAAGCGAGAGGGTTCTCTCGCTCAGGCGAGCTCCTTTCGCCTAGACGAGAGCTTGAAGAGTGGAACAGTGGCGTTGTCATGTTCTCTCACTTAGGCAAGACCTCCTCGCCTGAGCGAGATGAACTCTCGCTCAAAACAAGAGCTCATCTCCTGAGCGATAGCTTGCACAAGTTCCAGGGAGCACTTCTGGTACTCTCGCTTGAGCGAGACTTACTCGCCTAGGGGAAAACACTAGGTTCCTCCACTATTCATGCGTGCAACAACCAGTCATTCAAAGCCAAACAATATTTTAACAGTTTCCAAGCAATTATAACAACAAACAAGCATTAAAATCATGAAACAAAACCAACACAAGCAGAATATCAAAAGAACCAAGCAAACCCTAGCTTCACTTACCTTATCAAAGCTACTGTGAGGGGTTTTTGGCACGAACAGAAGCACCCAGCTCCTTGAATCATTTAGTGAGCTAAAAATAGTAATATTAGAACAAAACTGGGTTACCACGAGGAACCCTAGTTTGATCCACGAAAACATGTTAGGGAAGGGAAGGTGTGAGTCGAGAGCTAACTTATATGGATTTGGAATGGAGTTTGCTAGCTTGACACGAGAAGGAAACCAAACCCTAGCAGAGCCTCTATAAGGATAGAGAAGAGAGCGTTTGAGAAGTGTTGTTTGCAAAGTGAGAGTGGAATAGGAAACGAAAGGACAGATAAGATTTTGAAGTCCCTAAGTGGGCTGACTTTAGGCCCACTAAGAGGCCAAGCCCTAAACTTATAAGACAAAAAGAAAAGGGGTCTTACACTTACCATGTATATTTAAATGGAAAAGTTCTATTTTTCACACATGAATTAATATTTTGAATTTACAAGAAAATCAAATATGAAATATATCACTCAAGTTTAAAATGTACATTTTCTCACCAAAATTCGTTCAATTGTTTTGACTTGTGTTTTCACTCAAAATACTCATCAAGTAAACACTTCTAATACTTAACAAGACTTTAATATTCACAAACTTTCAAAACACATGCATTTAAAGATCATGAGGACTTTTCACGGGTTATAATGGGGCTAAGGCAAAGGTAGGAAAAATTTAGTACTTTTGAGTTTTTGAATTATAAATATAGAAAGAATAGTGGAGCATAATTTCAAAAATAACTATTTTTCATTTTGTTGCTCTTTTTGAGGAAGCAATTATTTTTATACATCTTTTTTTTTTTTTCAAAACTATTTGATCACTTTTTTCTTCCTTTCTGCAATTTTCATTATTCTGTGGGTGAGGTACTCACCCACACACTTTATTCCTCAACCAATCCTAACATAATCCACTAACTTATTTCTTTCTTCCTAAGGTAAGGAACAATGTGGTCTTTTTCTTTTTAAGCATTTACAATGGGCTTAGAACAAGAAAAAGAGGTTTAAAGCTCAAAGGGGCTACCAATGGATCAATATCAAGGTTGGCTTATTTGGCCAAGTAGCTAGAAACAAGAATTGCCTCAATCATATCAAATCATGCATATTCACATAAGATCCATACAAAATAATCAAGCTAAATATTTGAGTATAAACAAAACATGAGCAAGTCACTCAAGAAAAATAGGAATGACATACATGGCAGTCCATCTTTTACATTAAGGTTCAAGACTCACAAGGTCAAACTCTTTCACAAAAGATTTAATCAAGAAATTCTCATATAAACTCAATTAGCAAATCATAGAAACAATTGACTCATATCAACATGACTTTTATTTTTCCAAAATTATGATCATCCCAATTACTGAATCAACTCCTAAAAATCCAATGTCAATATGTTTTATTGAAAGTAGGGAAATATTTTTGGTGGATTTCTTATGAGACATATTGTTTAAAATTTCACTTAGTAAAAATTTAATACTTCACAATTTTCTAAAAAAGAAATCACAATTTTTTTCTTTTTGAATGGAAACAAAAAAAAAAAAAAATCCTACCTACGGTTTGTCTCCCCCATACTTATTTCAAAAATTGTCCAAGATGGACTTATTTTGGAGAGGAGACAAAATCGTTTGACTTTTGACTCAATCTGGCCATATGTCAAAATTTATTTTCTTTAATTTTACAAAGTACAAGTCAGCTTGTACTATTTTTTTATTTTTAAATTTATGTTAAAAATAAACACATATTTTTGAAAATTTTCTAAAATTTGTGCTACTTATGCTAAAAACAGAAAATAAATATGCATGCAATTTCACTTTTTTATAAACAACGCTATCAAATCAATTCAAATCTAACCTATTTTCTTATTTCAACAACCTTTCTTTTTCCTTCGCAGCCAAGCCAACAAAAATCACCACTGAAAACTTATCTACATCATTCACATCAACAAACTTGATGTGTGGAACGTGAGGCTTTAATTCAATTTTAGCATCATCAAGTGCATTAGGGTGGTTAATAGGATCATCAGTATGGTGGTTGCTTATATTCCAAAAATGATGATCTAGGATATAGATCATTAAATTAGTGTATAATTAACCTACTTATGTTAGGTGCAGAAGTATGTGTGACAATTTGTTACTGATAACATATGAATCACGTTGTTGTTGTGGATAGTAATCATAGTTCATTTTAAAATCACACTGTTGATTATTTTCATATAAAAATGATTTTATATTTTTCAAAGAGGTTTTCTGAAAAGAAATAAGTTAAAATCTTGTTGAGTAGACTTCTAGGAAAGAGAGGTGTGTCTCAATGGAAAACTTAAGTACCTTATCTTTCCTTAACCAAAGTGTTCCCCAACTAGTTTCACAAATTTCCCAACACAATTCCTCAAACAAAAATTATGCTTAAAAAAAATAACTAAAGAAAATAAAATAAATGTTAGAAGAGAATAAAGAAAAAGAAGATGTTAGTGATAAACAAAAATAAAATCAAAAGAATAAGAAAAAAAATAAAATAAGAACAAAAACGATAAAAATACTAACCGTGTTCCTCAACAACGACGCCAAATTTGATAACATTGTTGACGCGATCAAAATAATACCACTAAACTATAGCAACTACAGTATTGCTAAGATAGTAGTTAAGAAAATAGAAAGGGTAAAGTCAACCCGGCTCACAGGGGTTGGCTCACCACGTGTCGGGTTTAAAATTGCTAAGCTCAACTCGGCTCACTTTCTGGTGAGCCAGAAATCTTCCAACATGGCTTAACACACCACGGGTTGGTGGGTTAAGTGGGTTGGCTCACTAACCCGTATAAAAATAAAAATAAAAATTAAAAAATCATATTTGTAATTTTTTTTCTATTGTTGAATAATGCCTACAAAAAAAATTGGTGATTTACGAGATGGATGTTATGCACTAGAAACAAACAAAAATATACAAAATAGTAATTCCTATGGCAATAGTAAGTTCCATGGCAAAATGAGTTAAGAACAAAACCAATGTTTGAAATTTCATGTGCTTCCTGTGGACCTAATCATTTATAATCTTATACAATTTGATTAGAGAAGCCATGATGATCCTGCTACAAAAAAACTAACTCCCTTCACTCTTTTTCTGCACGTTCCATTTTCCATAAAACATCACATGTAGAGGTCCCTTTATAAACCTTAACACGAAGCCTTCTGAATTGACTATGCCCTTGCTTATAAAAGAGAAACCAAATAATAGAGGTTTTAGCCCAAGTAATAAAAAACATATGCATCAGTGTTGTAAATATGAGGAATTGAATAGATAACAAACTTCAGTAATTTCCTTGGAAGGAATGTCAATGACACATGGCATAATATAAGAAAAGGAAACAATTCACCTACAAGTTAGACAAACGGAAAAAGCATCCTTACCTACAACTATTGTACAAGAGGTACATTAGAATCATGGATTGAAAAGTCTAGAACTTCTTTTTTAGCATCTTCATTATCTTCATCTTCAGAAAAAAGAGGTACATTAGAATAAGAAGTACGATGTCAAAAAAAAAGATTGAAAAGTAATTTAAATTAAATTACCAATATTTTCAAAGCCATGTAACCAATTTTGAGTTAAAATTAGAGCTTGAACATTGTCAGCAAGAAGATTAGATCGGTACTTGCTAAGCATTTTACCACCAATGTTAAATGCACACTCACTAGCTATATTTGTAATTGGAATACTTAACATCTCACAAGCTAGTCTACATAGATTTGGATAGCGTTCTTATTGATCCTTCCAATAGCTCAAAACATCTAACTTTGGAAAATAATTTGGCTCAAATGGTGTTTCCATTAGATACAGATCAAATTTAGAATTGCTAGTTACATTCACATTTTGGCTTACGTAATTGATATATTCCTATAACAATATAAAGCAAACATAAAAATTGGTTAAAATAAAGATAAGATAATAATACATAACAAAATTAATTAGGAATAATGACTAACTAACTTACATTATATGGATGAATCTCTTGGTCTTCTTCCATGTTCAAATGTTCTTCTGTTGAACAAGTGAATTGAGAACTTGATGCATTGGATGAATTTGAACTCACACTCACATATTCTTCAAAGAGTTTATACATCTTTCCTTTTATATGATTAAGCTTTTCATCACAAGAGGAAGGATCAAGCTTTGAATAATAGAATCAGAGTGCTTCAAGTTTCATCTGTGGGTCAAGAATCATGGTAATTGAAAGAATGGTACTATGTTCTCTCCAATACTTATCAAATTTAGCCATCATCCTTTTTACCATGTCTTTCATTAAAGGGTCATCACTCCTTAGAGTATCCCTTAGCAACCATTCAATTTTCCATACTTGCATAAAATATTCATTAGAGGTTGGATAAGATGTACCTAAAATTAAATTGGTTATCTTATAAAATGGCCTTAAAATTTCACACATCCTTTCAGCTCTTTTCCACTCTTCAGTTGTTGGACAATGTTTAAGGTTTCTATCACATATAGTGAAACTTCCACTCTCAAGCATAAGAAAAGTAGAATTCCATCTAGTAGGAACATCTAACCTTAAGCCCACTTTAGTATCAATACCCTTCGCTTGAACAACACATTCAGTAAATGTTATTTTTCTTGCCTCCAACCCCTTCACATATTTAATGCTTTCTATAATTTTGTGGAAAGCAACTTTAGCCACTTTTAAACCCTCTTGAACTATCAAATTCAAGATATTAGCGCAACACCTCACATGAAAAAAATTTACCCTCACACAATAAGCTATTTTGTAAGTTTAATTGTTCACACAAAATTTGTTGCATACAATCATTAGTAGTGGCATTTCCTAAAGTTATAGAAAATATTTTCCTATCAATCCCCTAGTTAGTCAAACATTCAAACACTTTATTGCTAAATCATGACTCGTATGTGGAGGTTCCATTTTACAAAAGGTAAGAATTTTACTATTCAATTTCCAGTTGTTATCAATAAAATGTGTTGTTAAACAAATATATCTCTCTTGAGTACAAGCAGTCCAACAATTCGAAGTCAAACAAATCCGATTATGAAATTGATGCATTTCATGTTTCAATTTCTCCTTCATCTCAAGATGGAATTTCCACAAATCAGAAATAGATGTATTCCTACTCACATGCTTCACATCAAGATTCAAATATGAAAGCAATTCTCTAATCCATTTGTACTCAACATACTTAAATGGAAAACCATGTTTGACAATTGCCATTGTCATAATCTCTCTAACATGCTTGTGATCAAGTTCCCTACCCTTTAACTTGTCCATATTATCAATTATCATCCCACCTACATCTTTATATTTTGGGGTAACATTGCACTTTTTCAAATGATGCAATAGTGTAGAAATACCTATTTTAGTGCCACCAATTACATATTCTTGCCATATGCATTACATTTTGCCTTCTCTTTACCATCTTTCACTCCAACTTTAGTAAAATATTTCCAAACTTCAGAGGTAGACATCTTAGCTTTCTTACTTTCTTTTTGAACCTCATTATCTTCATTGTTAATAGAAGGTGGCTTTGGTTCACTAGCTTTCTCATTATTTATATTACCATCAATATTAAAATTCACATTAACACTCTAATGAATAATTTCAAATTCCATGCTGCACATTAATTTGTGAAAAAAATAAGTGAAAAACTTACTAAAAACAACGATCAACACATGAACAAATATGATCTGACCATAAAGATGACATGAGTAGACATACAAACCTAGAGTATAGTAGGAGTTGAATCTAGGTCATACCCGACCAAATAAAACATGTAAATGCAGTTTCAACCAAGGTCATCTCTTAGTGACCAGACCTTTCGTTCAAAGAGCTCTTCAGATGCAGTTCAACACAAAAATGGGGCGGAGGGGGGGGGGTTGGCAAATTACAAAATAAATTGGTTATGTTGTCCCTCATGAAACTCGCCATTAACCAACTAAGTGAAAGTTAACCATGGCTTCAACATGCAATTAAGCAATGCAAAAGTTCAAGAATTTGTCAAAGTTTATTAAGCATGAAATCAACTAAAACGAATTTCCCACTCTGAAAATTAAGCAAAAATATATTGGATTCTTCAATTAAAACGCAAATGCAAATCCAAAATGAAGAAATAACAAAACCCAACTGAACAAAACACTAACATCAAGGTTTCATTTCATTATTTGCAAGGAATCAGTGCAAACGAAAATTAGTTGCCCATGGAATTCGAATCAATAATAAAATACGAACTAAAATGCATAGTTAAGAGGAGAAAAAAAGACAGAAAACTCAAATTTAAAGAGATAATGTGTAGAAAACATTACTATTATCTCCAATTTGTGGAAGAATCAACAAAATGTATAACCCTAACAATGGGTGCTCTCCTAAATGTAAAACCAGGTTGTGGAAGAAGAAGATGAGAGTCGCTGCTACTCTAAGGAAACCCTAAAAAACGTGGTCACAACATCACATTTGCTTATAATTACAAAATTGTCATTCTGCCACTTAGAATTACAAAAAATCCACTATGGGCTAAAAATGGTGGACCAATGACGTGGACAGGCTGATTGACATGACGCAGACGTGGCAATGATGTGGAAACTCTCTCTTCATCTTAAGATTAGTGTCCAAGCTCCAAAATTTGCTCCATAAAATACCTAAAAATAATTAGTAACAAAATTTGGCCAATTAATGCCAAATTACTCAAAATTCAGAATAATGGCCCAATGAAGCCCAATTGAGGAAACCGCTCTAACAAGAGACAATTAAGCACTAAACACTAGTGCAGGGAAGGGAAATGACAGCGGTTATTTCCAACTTTTGGCTTCGGGTCCGCAACCGCTGCATATACGACCGAGGTAAAAAGCTAGTAGTTTATGCCTCGGTTACAACCCGAGGCATATAAAATATTTACTGCCTCGATTTCCGCACAACCGAGGCCTAATGCGTACCAAAAATTCAAAAAATAAAAAAAAAATTTAATATACTTTCTGCCTCGGGTCTGTTTTGACCACGACAGAAAGTGAACTTTACTGCCTCGGTTCTGGTCTAACCGAGGCATATGGCCATTTAAAAAAAAATTAAAAATTCGAATGATCTAAAGCCTCGGTTTTGGTTACAACCGAGGCATAAAGCTATTTTTTTTTAAATTCTGGTCCTATTTCATTCAAATCTAGCACATTTAACCTGCAAATTTTGAACCAGAAATACAAACCCAGCCAGAAACAATATCATATTATAATTGATGGACTCATTACAATACTTAAATACTATTCATATTGTAGCACTCATTACAATATCATATGCTTTCATAAACAAATATACTAAGTACTATTGTACATTTGAATAA
>Ga0214543_1006218_pt1 | contig 21411 bp, 20 predicted proteins | sample CNSS2metaG_FD_160094 | JGI IMG/M metagenome (GOLD analysis project Ga0214543, IMG submission 160094) | Root nodule microbial communities from cowpea collected in UCLA plant growth center, Los Angeles, California, USA - CNSS2 | ecosystem: Host-associated > Plants > Roots > Nodule | place: USA...
CTCGCCTGTTCGGTGTCTCGTTGACACCGAGTGGCGGCTCCTCGCGGGCCATGAGCCGCGCGCGCTCATGTGCGTGCGGATCAATCGGCATGAGCATTTCCTTCTCGCCGCTCGATACCTTGCGGGGTGTGTCGCGGCTCCGAATATTGACCCCTTTCGGCTTCCAACATTGACCCGGCTCAATGCCCCAATTCGAAATGGATCCAGGCGCTTACTGCATGCCAGACGGGGTCAATATTGGGCGCCGGTTGGGGGTCAAAAGCCGCGCCGATCGACAGATTCAGCGCCGCAAAAGCTTCGATGGACGCCACGTTGTCGGCGGCCATGCTGTATTGACAACCATCACTGCGAGCGGCGTGGTGCAGCGCGTGGTCCACGTATGGCCTGAAGATCAACCCGGCAAGAGGATTGAGCCGGCACCGCTTGATTGGTCCGTGTGGCGGGCGAGGCGGGTCGCGGCTTGAGGAGGCTTAGCCGTTGAAACCGTTCGTGGTTTGGATGCCTTGCCGATAAACAAGAATCTTGATCAAGTGATTCAAGCGATTTACACGCGCGATGTCTGGATCTTTCGGATCGGCATTCGTGATGTGAGGCTCCAGAAGGAACGCGAGTTCGCGCCCGCTGATTAACGACTGCACCCGCTGGTCCCACTTCCAGAAATCCTCTGGTGGTTGGCGAATGCCTTTTTCGCTGATCTCACGCTGTTCCTTCAATAGTGCTAGCAACTCGGCATAGTGTTCTGCCATGCGTGGGTCCGATGGGGTATTTTCGAGCATTCCGTTGTATAATTCGCTCATAGGCTCCTCCATTTTCTTCTTCAATGCGGATCGATCGCACGTCTCATACGCGTGGTGAAGGGCTCATACGGTGATGAAGCTCTGACACCGGCTCAAAGAGAGTGCTCAGTTCTCTAAGAGAATGATCAGCGACGGCCAAAAGCGTCAAGCCCCGCGATAATGGCCGGCACATCGCGCATAGCTTTCCGGTTGTCATATGTCACGGTACCGTTGCTGTAATCGGTCGTCGTAAACATCTGATGATGACCGAGGGAATTTGGATGGCATCGCTCGGATAGCCTATTGTAGTGGTTCAAAGCGCCTGGCAAAAGCTTGTCCAGCTTTTCGATGTGTGTGAGCACATTCACAGTTTTGAACTCAGGGGACTGCTTCAGCCATTCCTCGTCGCGGCTTGAAAAGATCCTGTTCATCGTCAGTTCGTCCAGACCTTTGAGATCGCTGGCGTCGAGCAACGTTGAAACGCGCATTTGAAAGTCGACGAGCAAAGCCACGGTCTCGACGAGCGCTCGTGTGCAGAGAAAGGCCGGCAGCGGCATCGCCTCATTCCAGGAAAGCGCCGTCCCCTCGGCAAGTGCAACGATCCTATAGAGCACAGCTTCGGCAAATGTCTCGATTTTCCACGCGATCTTCGACCGAGCCAAGTGGCCAGCCACTTCAATCTTCGATCGGCGTTGTGCCGCAAGCCCTACGATTTCATGGTTGATCGACGCCAGCGCCTCAGCGTCCGCCAGCGCAACATCCGGGGAAATATTAAAAAGGTGAACTGACAAGGTTGCTCACACGTTGATTGGATGTGTTTTCTCGACGACTGTCTAGTCGGTAAGCACGCTACGACAGGGGGATAATCTGACTCCCACCGACCATTCCATATGAGTATTTTACAAGTTTGTTGCTGCGTTGGTTTTCCGGCAGCTCCACCACTTGGACAGGTATCTTGGCCGACGCATCAATATTTCTAGAGCACATGAATGCAATTAGGGTTTCGAACGTATCGGCAATATGCTCGGTGACCTGAGTTGTATATGCGGAAATCGGGATTCTTGGTTGGGTAAACTTAGGATGGTACACGGCTATTGTCGGAGGAACGACCGCGTTATCTGATGTTAGAGAGAAATCACAAACCTCTATTCGCTCGTTCGGTTTTCTGTGCTCGACACAATTGCGAGTGGTCCTGATTGATTTACAGAAGGTTGCCACGTCTGACATCAGCCCGATGTAGTGGACGTCGCCCTTGTGTTTTCGGGAGACTTCTTCCGCGAGGCCTTCAAACCATCCCTTAAACTTGCTTCCATAGAACATGGTTGCAATCGCAAATAGCGCTTGGAGCGCGTGATCGGCACGCTGAATGAACTCTTTACATCGCGACTCTAGGTGAGGCGCCGAGGGGAGCGCCAGAGAACGGTCCTTGATTTGTAGCTGCGCAAGTTGCCTCTCTTCCTCTTCGTCCTGCCTGCTGAACGCCGATGCGGTGTCGGACATCGCAGCCAAATTCTTCAGGCATTCAAAGCTTAATTCGATTGCCTGGGCAGACTCGAAGTCGGAACCTAAGAAGCCCTTCTTAAATAGCTGCTTGGCAGTCAGCAGCGTTTTTGCCACGAAGGGCGAATCTGAGCCATAGTCCAACACCTTCTGTTGTGAGTTCGGCACGTTGATATTAGTACGACCAGGATCAATTTCGTCAGCCAACATGATCCGGTAAATTGAGTCCGTCTTCACGGTATGAAGACGCTCGCCAATTTTAACCATTTCCGTGATGCGCCCTCCGGACGGTCCTATCTCCATGGACATCGCGGAGTCGCGCAGACTATCAATCGGGCGCTTCATTGCTGGGATTTTAGTAACCGCGTAGCGGTCCAAGAATAACGGTGCGGCATGCTTCACCTCGTTCACTGCTGTTTGCAGGGCCATGCTTGGCTGAGCGCGGTCATCGCCAGGATACGGAACGGTTGATGCAGGTCTTGTGGATGGGATTGCAAGTAATTGACCACAACCCTCACAGCCTGGGCGCTTGTTACGCCCTTCAGACCTTGAAGCCGTCCGGCAGCGATTCTCGCAGGAACAGAAGAGTATCGACCGTACCTCCGCAATCACCATCCCACACCTCATATCGGTAGTTGTCGGTGACGTAATGTTGGCAATGGGGGAGCATGAAATTTCCGCTCTGGAAGTCCGGAGCAGCTCTACAAGGCTGGCTCAGCGCCACCGCGACGGCCAAGAGCGCGATTTGGAGGGAGAGCCTCATAGGTCAGGCGCCCTTCCTGGGAATCTCGTTCAGATTGCGCCATACCGGGCGACCTGTTGCCCTAGTGAAGCGCGCAGCAATCTCGTCGAAATTATCATCGTTGTCAGTCAAGATGAGGACGCCTTCAATACCGTCCTCAATCATGCTCGTCACTGCCGTGGGCACGTGACCGAACGGACCAATGGTCACCTCGTGCCCGCGCTCCATCAACGTTGCTGTGTACCAACCAGCAACGTCGGCGGCGGATAAGATTGCGATCTTCATTTTGGGATGCCTAGAGCGGATGAAGGACGCGTCGAAAGCTCCGCGCGGTGGGTTGCAGACGTTCATCGATCATACTTTTTGCCGCCCGTGCTGATTCCATAGAGAGTTGCAGAATAGGGAAGCCGAGCGAGAATGGTCGCATTCTTCGCTATAGCGCCTGCCGTGACGCCTCGGCAGAGGAGTGTGACGCCTCCACTATTCCGCTCGCAGAATGCATCCGGGCTATCGATAAAGGCGAGCCCCCTTTGGCCCGTCCAAGGTTTGCGAAGTAAAATGACGGTTCGGCCTTCGGGAAGCGCTCCGATCGGCTGGACGACAAATATTGATATAAACTGCGCTCCGATGATCATCGCAACGATTACAAACAGGGCAGCTAGCCAACCTTTCATCTGCCGCGCGTCTCCCCCAATTCAAGCTGGGACTCAATCGCAACCAAGGCGAGAGCGCAAGCCGTAATGCACGGGGCCCGTCTAATCTTTAGTTGTGGATAATACCCCACCCATCTCCTTACCGCAGCGACTCAGGGGCGGCGAGACATCAAGGGAGGTTCGCGCAATGCCGTTTTCGCCTACGGCTCGCGCGTCATTGCGCGGCGGCTACGGTATTTCGCGGTCCCCGGAATGTAATCGTCCTTTGCCCATTGAGCATCCGGTTGAAGCTTGTACGTGCTGATGCGGCCTTCCGCGTGCATCCGCTCCCAGATAGCTCGCGCCCTGTAATGCTCGTACAGCCGTAAGAATTCGGCCATATACGTTCTCGCTATCGATTGGCTGCCTCGAATCTCAAGAATGTTCTCGTCGTTGTTGTAGAGAGAGGAACTCGACATATTCGCCGAGCCGCTGAAGACGACCGGCGCAGACGTCTCTCCGTCGATGACGATGAATTTGTGATGGATCAGAACGGGCGGGTAGCCCGGGTATCTTTCGCCGGGGAACAACTCCTTCTCGACCCAGAAGCCTTCCGGAGGTTCGCCGTACCACGACTTGTCGAAGACGTCCTTCTGGTCACGGGAGCGATGATAGAGTTCGACATTGGCTCGCACGTCCGCCCGGCTGTCGTCCGCGTCGTCTTTGGGTTCGGAAATATTGTTGACCAGCCCAAACATCATCTTGCCGTTGTCGCCCGCGGCGAAGCAGGCGTCCCGCAAGAGGTCATCCGTCGGCGTGAAGAGGCAGAACAGCACGGACGAACGCGACGAGTGGATGGCTCGCACGATCGCGTCCATCGAAACGCGCGCGGGGTCCTTCTCTGGCGAGAAGAAAGCTCGAATACCCGCCGATCCCACAGTCTCCATGGGAGTCCAGTCGGCACCGGCGCCGATACTGCTCATGGTTGGATTATCCTTCAAGCGGTCCACTCGTTCTTGATAATGAGTGGAGAGCGCTCGGGACGCGAAGGTATGGACCACGTTAGCCTGGGTCGTAAGTCCGCCGGTCGTGAAGTTGGCCGATCCGCACAGCAGGGTGGCCGGACCGTCGGCATCGTGCGCGATGAGGATCTTGTTGTGCATGATCTTGCCGCGCGTCCGGTCGTACAACTTGACCTTCTTATTGGGTTTCAACCAATCCTTTATGGGCTGATTGGGGAAAACCTTCTCGCCGGTTTCTTCGTCTTTCACCGACTTCCAATCGATGACCAGCGTGGTCTTCTGCACGCGGCCATCCACCGCTGGCGTCACCCAGATGTCGTCGCTGAAATGGTACACGGCACCTTCGATCGCATTGGCTTCAGACAGGAAGGCGCCGACGGCCTCGCCAAGACCGTTGGAGAGCCAGGTGCGAAGCGCCACAATGTCCTCGTCGGTCAGTTTCCCGCCGCTCGCCTTGCGCAGTTGATCGACTCTCTTGGCGAAGGCCTGCGAACTGACGACCGCCCTGTTGAAGTAGGTGCCAATTCCATCGACGACGTGCAACGGCAACTGCACATCGATGCTCGCGCTGTCCGCGTCGACCAGACCGAACTGATTCGGCTTGCCAACCACCGGGGCGATCACATAGGTAAACTTGGATCCGGGTTGATCCTCATCGATTCTGGCGTCCCACCACATGAACTTCTGGATGGGCGCCCGATCGGTCGGCAGGTCGTGTCCCTCAGGCGCCGGACCTTCGAAACCAAGGCGATTAGGAAGCCAATTCCATTTCTTGCCGTCGATCGTGACGGGCGCGTCGCCGGACCGAAATGGCGGCGTGCGCCGGATGGCGAAGCCCAGAAAATCCTTCCGGTCGGCCCCATCCGGCCAATCCATCGCAAGCAACACGAGGGTAGGCGACAGATAGCTGCGCACGATCACCTTGGTCATACGATTGAACTCCCCGCGCGATTATGGAGCGTTGCCTTGCCACGAACCGTAGAGTGGGTTGGGAATTAGGAAGTAGTCCTGGCCGAAGACGAGGTCGGGCGTCCCGTTCGCGCGCGCACCGACCTGCGTCATTTTCGGGAGATCGAGCACGTTGTCTCCGATCCAGAGGACGAATCGATGAGGTCTGCTCCAGGAAGCACGCGCCGAACCGTCCGCATACTTGGACCAACACCTCACGGCATGACCTTCGCCAATCAACCGGCGCCTGCGATCCTTGTCGTTCCTGTAGCCGAATCGCTGCCATTCGTCGGGATTACCGGCCTGCGTGTCGATCGCGCGTCGACCGAGGATGCAGACCCGTCTACGATCGTCTCTCATGCCAAGTCGTACGAGATTGCCCCGGGCGGCCTCCTCGAGGTCGGCGTCGCGATTGGTGATCACTGCGATCTTTCCGCCGCTTGATAATACGTGGTTGATAAATTCGATCGCTCCCGGCACTTCTCTAGCCGCCCCGCGCGCTTCCCACGAAGCCCAACGCTCCGGCACATAACCGAGTCCGAGATACTCATTCTCGAACTGTCCCAGCGAGTTGTCGAAAATCGTCTCGTCAGCGTCGAGCGAGACCACCCAGTCGGATGCATCGTCCCCCCTCGCTCGAATGGCGTCAACGCGCCGCTTGGCTTGGTCGTAGATGAACCGCGCAATGAGAGGAAACTCGGCCGATCGCCGATACCACTTGAGACCGGTGCTCATCTGGCCTTTTTGAGGGGCCAGATCGCCGACGTCTTGCACGTTGAGTTCGACGGCGATCGGACAGTGGTCGGATGCCGGCGGAGAGCCGGCCTCATAGACGAGCTCTTGAAAGCTGTCAGGTTTTAGAAGCGGCAGGCTGCCGGGATTCAGAATGATGTAGTCAATGAACTGATTGAATGACGGTTGGCAACGGGCCGCCGTGTCGCGCTTTACGGTGAGCGAGAGGTCCATGAACGGATCGCCCGGCGCATCTATCCCGCTCCAGAACTGCTCCTCGGCCTGCAGTCGCCGATTGAAATCACCGAGCAGCGCGAATAGCATCGCGTCCTTTGCGCGCGCCTGAATCCATTTCCTTAGGATCTTCTGCTGCTCGAATAGCGCTTGGCAATCGTCGCCGGCTCCAGGCGCACCGGCAGGGCAGCCGGACTTCAGATGTACCGACAGGAGGCGCAGCGGGGCGCCGGCCTCCAGAGTGATATCGACCCCGTACCGATGTCGGTTGGCGTCGCCCACGTCGAGAGCCGTCAAGTCGGGGTTGCGCGAATACTTGACATGCTTCTTAATGACGAAACCTGCACGTTGCGTGATGATCGTCTTGTCGGCCGTTCCGGCGCAGGGGCGCGGCGCCTCCTGATCTGGATTTCGCGCAACCTCGAAAGACCAGATTTCGGGATCGAACACTCGCGCCAGAGCCTGTTCGTTTTCTACTTCCTGTACGGCGATAACATCCGCGGCCAAGCGATCGGCATGCCGTCTGAGCGCCAGATAGTCGGCCGCTTGACGTGGGCGACAACCCTCACCATCGCTGTCGGCAAGGTGCTCCATGTTCCACGACGCAAGCTTCAACGCATTGGCCTCGCTTGTGACCGCGCTGCCAAGAGCAAGCGCAATCAAGATCAGCCTGGTGATCCTTGTCATGATGCCCCCCCAAGTTCGAATCCTAGAAGACCGATGCGTACGGCGTACCGTAAGGAGCCGGCATGATGGCGCGATGAATGGGCCGATGGTGGAATCAGGGCTTTCGTGCCCGAAGAACGATCGACTACCTCAGTCAGTCTCAAATGAGTGATCAAAAGACCTAAATATCCCATCGGGAAACTACCATGGGTAAGTAGGGTTGGATTTAAATGACTCGCAATCAATAGTAGAAGAGACGTCCCGAAGCAAGCGGCGCCGTGTCGCACGTTTTCGGCGAAGTGCGCGTCCTTCAGTATGGAGGCCTATCCCGCCGATGTGGACGATTGCCGCGTGATACGCTCAAGCCCGCTCGCGCAGGCCAATCGCTCGGACAGCCTCCATACGATGCGCTTCATTTTCGATAGCGCGACGGCGGATTCAAGCGACCGGCGCCCCAGCTTTGGTCAATTTGCTGCGCACGTCTTCGGGCGTCTCGCGCACCGCCAGACGCATTTTGCTCGCGAATAGCAGAATCGACTTCGCCTTCTCATCATAGATGACTGGGTTGCCCTCGATCACCTGTCGGACGCGGTGTGCGCTCACGAACAGCTTCATCCGGCCCACCGGCGCCGAAAGTTCGACCAGGGGTTCTCCGGCATTTCCGAACTTGTCGCACAAATCACCGATCGATTCGTTCGAATAGAGGCGGTCGGCAGCGAGCTGCAGCATCGTCGCGCCCTTCCATTCGCCGTCAAACGCCTTGCGCAACCAAAGCAGTTCTGCCGCCTCGATGTCGCGAACACCGCCTCCGGGCATATTGATAACTATCAAAATATACCTCCCCCAACTGCGATCTATCCCCGTCTGCGCGATCCGGGTTGGGCCGGTCCAAGGCTGCTTAGTCACGATCCACACAACAGCCGCGATCGCGAAACGCGCCGCGATAAGTATCTAATCCGCGCTGGAGAGTGATGGCCACCTTCGATGAGGATCGGACGACCCGAGCCCAGAAACTCCCTCTAGTGAAGCGGTTCAATGGTGGAGGCTCATTGAGGGTGAACATATGAACTGGATCACACTCTGCGTTTTATTACGCCATTGCGCGTATGGGTTGTCGTCGTACAGTTAATGTCAAAATCAATTGGAAGTGGGAGTGGGCAATGCGAACTCAATCAGCTTCCTTGGCCATTTTGATAGCGATGTCGTTTTCATCTCCTGCGTTTGCCGAAGCCGTCATCGGGGTGATCGGATCATACAGCGGATTCTGCAATGACCAATCTGGTGGATTGGAATCCAAGGTGCTCAAGAGCGCCGTTGAAAATGCTGTTAGGCAGATCAACCAGCGGGCAGGCGTTGCCGGTGAAAAGATCATCGTGACGATCAAAGATGCCGGATGTGACATAAAGCAGGCGTATTCAGCCGCGGAAAATCTGTCCGCTGAAAAAGCTCTTCTTGTTGTTTGGCAAAACTTTATGGGCAGATGGGGCGCAATCGGCAATAAGCTTTCCAGGAGTGGGATGGTTCATATATCGCCGCGGACCGATGATCCGCGTTTTGCTGCGGCAGCCGTTGAGATCTGGGCGACAGCCGCCGCTCGACTCGACTCACGATCCCGTGGCGATGAAAGCAAGCTTTTAGTGGAATTGGAGCGCGGAGAGTTCGACACCGTCTTCGGAACTCTACGGCCGGTGGGCGGGTCACGAACGGACGTTGATGTGGTGGACATTGATTGGAGTCTTCAGGGCGCAATCTCGTACTCGATTGCGAAGCCGTTGTCCTCAGTAGCTATTTTGGCGCAATTCGGGACTGGTGGCGGGTCGTCCGGCGGCGGGTCATTTGGCGGCGGGTCATCCGGTGGGGGGACATCCGGTGGCGGCTCGCTTGGCGGAGGGGCACCCGGTCGCGGGTCGTCTGGCGGAGGGTCACCTAGCAGCGGATTGCCTAGCAGCGCGCCTAGTGCAGCCGGTGGTGATCCTGATTCCTCCACCAAGCCTGGGTCTTCGATCAGCATGCCGCCAGACCGCCCACCACCATCAGTGGCCGGCCGCCCGAGCGTCGATGGGCGCCAGGACGATCCTCCCAGCACGTTGATTATCCCGCAAGACGCCATAACCCCGAAGGTCCGCGAATATCTTCAGGGCGGTGCTTGGACCAGACAGGAAGCGCCCGGCCGCGACGTGGGCGGCACGGCAACCGTACCAACGCCGGCCAACAACAGTGGCGAGGCAGTCGTCATTGCCGCAAGCATCGTCCCGACCAATTCTGATGCGAAGCAGGACGATGGAGATCGAACGGCAGTTCAAGCAGGGATAACTCTTCCGGCTCTGCCGCAGCCGAGTGAGACTGATATGTGCAAGTTTCCTGATGGAGCCGTTAGCATTCCGTCAGATGATGCGTTTCTGAAGCTTTACTTGGCGTCAGTGAAGGAAAACGAAGGTCGTTCAAGCGTGCCATACTGCCGGGAAGGGTTCGCAGACGTCGTGATAATGGACACGGGTCGACCCAAGGGCGACAGTTTGTGCTCGGGGGTTTTGCTTCGGGGTGGCTGGGTGCTCACGGCTAAGCATTGCATTGGAGATGAACTTCGCAGCGGCGGGGTCTTTCAGATCCCGGCCAATCAGGTGGACTGTCTTCGTCGAAACTCGGCCGATCCTGAAAACTGGGAGCACCCAGCGAAAAAATGCCGTTTGAAACCGGTTGATGTCGATCTTAACAGAGCAGCTGCAATGACGGAGGGCGATCTCGCGATTATTCCTCCGCAAGAGGGTGTCAGGGTCCAGCGCGGCGCCGACATCACAAAAGTCCACGATCGTCCGAGAGCATTGGTCACATTTGCGGGCTACGGGGCCTCCACTGTCATTGGTGAGGACAAGGAAGGGTTACTGAGGGTGGGCTGGGGTATCGCAGATTGGAGAGAATCTTCACGCGACGCAACTAGCATTGACATTGTCGGCGTTTCTCCAGGTGGATTGCGTCGATCTACGACGCCGTGTGGCGGGGATTCCGGTGGACCTGCTTTCTTGGGCCGCATCTTCGGCTACGACAACGAAAGGCACGAATTGTTCGGCCTTGTAGTCAGCCGCACGAACAAGGACAACGGATGCAAGCGTGAAGGCGCGATTGATACTTCGACGACCATTGTGCCACTGCAATCCTCCACAGTGTTGAATTGGGTTTGCAAGCAAACTGGAAACGCGGTGACGGCCTGTCGGAGGTAGTCGTGGTCCTCATAAGTCGAGCACAGTTGCGTGAGATCGCAGCATGGCTGTACGGGCTCTTGAAGCTCGTAGCAAAATGGCTGAGCGCGGGGGTGATCCTAACCTTGCTTTTCCTTCTGATACGGTGGACCGGCTGGTTATCATCACCTCTCGTCTCTAATCGCATTATCAATGGAAATATCCAAGCAGCAGGCGATAACAAGGCCTCTCAAGGGGTTGTCTATCATCTGCCGCGAACGGTCATCGGAGTAACCACGGTAGTCAGCATTCTTGATTGTTCGGTCCTCACCACGCCCGCGCCGACCGAGAAGGAGCCGGCCGCGACCAGACAGCGGCTCTTGATTGACATCTCGTTGGAACGAGAGATTGCTGTTACAAATGAAGCGGATCCCGATCATGCATGGGTGATTGATGCCGCGACGCTAGCGGGCCCCTTTTGGTCGAGTTCCGTCGATCTTTCACTCTCAAACGGCATGATCTCTTCCGTGAATGCCGCCAGCGCATCTTTTTCCGTCGAAGGCCCATTTAAGAGCGCAGCCGGTGGCCCGCAGAGTTCGCGTATCTCAGGGAATGTGTCATCAGGATCATCTCTGCCCGATGCCTATTCCGCATGCGGGGACAGCATTGCCGTTAACCTGGAGCGGCAGAAGGAGTTGCGCCGACAACTTAAGGCTGGACCAAGCGATCTGGTAGCCAAGTCAATTAGCGCGGAGCTGAAATCAGTCGATGCGTCACTCTCGCGCGAATTCAGCGCAACGATGATCCCAAAGAGTGACAAACCTGAGAGTTTGGTCCTTGATGTTGATCCGTCCATACTGTTTGAGACAGCCGGCGCGCAACTCAAAGACGCGCTCATGAAGAACAGATCCACTATCGTGGTGTCGCCACGCGCTGGTGCTGCGGCTATTCCTCTAAAGAATAACAATGCTGAGGGCATCGTGTACCGTGACCCTGGGGCGGCAAGCTTGTCCGTATGTCGGGAGAGTTGCAAGGCCAGTCCTGCAGGCGCGCTGCCCACGACGGCGCAGTTATGGGAGCCTCCCCGACTGATACGGGTCGCCCAGTTCGGTCATGAGGCCTCGATTCCAGTTAACCGTGTTCTGTTCTCAAACGCCTCGGTAAGAATGCAATTTGCGCCGGACGGTTCCCTTTCTCGATTGCAAACTGATGACAAGCCGGAAGCGCCACAAGGATGGATATCCACCAAAGAGCCTCACGCGCCAAACTAGTTCGCTCAATTTATCAAAAAGGCGCGGCAGCGGCGCGTGAGAGTCCTACCGCGCATAACGGCTTTCACGTGCCGCCAGGCCGTCGTACGACTCCAATTCCAGAGTCGCCAGCTCGCAAGGGCAGGATCTCGCTGCATCAGCCGAAGGTGAGCTGATTGAGATCGACGACGAGATGTCGTGGCATATGCGCGACATCGTCAGTCGCCACGTTGCTTGTGGCGCCCTTTGCATCCGGGCAACCGTCAGCTCGGACGGACGGCGAACCTATTTGAGTACCGCGGGGCGGGTTATGGCGCATCTTCCTCCTCCGGCTCCCCGTGCCACGAACTCGTGTCGACTTTCATCTCGGTTCGATCTGAGAGGAGCTTGAGCGGCTCGGCCGTGGTGGCCGCCGTCGTGCAGACAAATGGAAAGGTCTCCTCGATCGTTGCTCCGTCCGGCCCCGATCCGTAGTGCAAAGTGACATCAACGCTGCCGGTGATCTCATAGCGAATGAAATCACCATGGATGCTTAGGACGCGCATTTCGTCGTAGAGGACGCCGCCGGTCTCATAATGCCCAGCGATCAGATCAAGACTATCGATAGTTTCGTTAATGAAAGCCCCGATAGCTTCGTCATAGAGGTGGCCCTCGATCCGGCTTATCACCTCACTGTGGACGTCTTCGGTCACCTCGAAGATTTCGAGGAGCGCGCCGATGGTTTCATTCGCGAGATTGTCGAGTTCGGCTGGATCGCTAATAACCGTATCAGGCTTCAGATGAGTGCGTTTGTTCAATTCGTTGAACGCAGGGCCAATCTCGGCGTGAAACTCCTTCGGATCGAGCTTTAGTTCGCTCTTCAAAAAATGGTCCGTCAAGCGACCGCGGCTTGCAAAGTAGGCACGTTGGCGGCGAGTTGGCCCTTCCAGCTTCGGGTGCTGTTCGTACCACGCGCATGATTTGATCTCGTCGTCATCGGGAGCCATCTGCTTCAGCATGTGATCGCTGAGATCGCGCATGCTTACCGAGAAATGCTGAGCCCTTGTCGCAACGTTTTTCTGGGCCAGTGCGGCGATTGCTCCGCGTAGCAAATCTCGAGAAAAATCATCTTGGAGTCGGCCTTCGAGTCGCCTTATCAATTCCTCATTCGGCATTTGAGGTTCGCGCTATTGAGTCCATATTTCGAGCTGCCATTGTGTTGATGCCAATATTCGTTTGTTAGTTGGTCTCAGACAAATCATGAGACCGCTTCAAAGGTAGTAATGGGTTCCGGATCAATCTTTTCCTGTTCAAGAAATCGAGCATCATCCCCTCCCAAAAAAGTCGCCAGGGGCTGCCATGGGTCGCTTGGTAGCAGTTCGATTTTCCGCGACGCCTTGGCGGGGGTTCCGCGCAGACGCGCCAAGGCGGGATTCATGAGATGGGGCAAGACCGGGACTGGTACAAGGGACGTTAGATGCAGGGCGATACGAAGGCCGCCTTCGTCGATGTCTCCCCAATGATGGATACGCGAAATTCCGGGCCACCGTGAAATCGCCACCAGCGCTGCTGCCACCGCCCTCGACGGGAAACCGCCGGTATAGATGGCCACGTCGTTGGCCTGAAGCGCTTCCCGCACATGCCGATTGAAGCTCGCGAGGTTCTCGATCGTGATGATCGATCGGATCGCACCCGCTGGCTCGATCATTGGTGCTTGTTCAGGAGGAAGCCCCACATAGACCAAGCGCGCAAAATCTACGCCCGCGAGGCGAACTGGACCGGCAATTAAGACGGGCTGCGAAAATTTCTCCAAGCCCAGGCTGGCCATGGCTTCGTCGTCAGACAGATAGACATCGAGTTTTCCAGCCTGCTTGAGGAAATTGACAATCCGCGATGCGTACCGTTCAAGAAGCTTAGTATTGCCTGTGGTTTGTCCGGAATACGTTCGAAGATCGCGCCGGTCCATCGGATCACGCGCTAGAACGGCATCCAGAGCCGTGATAAATTCTACTGCCTGATCCGTCTGCTCCAGGCTAATCGAGAACGGCCGCTCTCCCCGCAGCCATCCAGCGATAATATTGTCTCGCGCCTCCGCTGCGTCGGTGTGTCTTGGTTCTACAGATGCCTGCAGCTGGGATGCCGCTACTCTTGCACGCTCGAGTGCCGGAATCCTTCCAAGGAACTCGTAAAGACGGGCGGCATCTCTCAATTGGATACGTTCGGTCAGGTGCCGCGCCTCACCACGGCCTTTAACCACGCTGATGGCACCTTGGCGTTCTGCATCCGCAAGAAGCCGGTCGAATGCCGCACGTTCAGCTGCGGAAGGGAAGTCGGCAGGCGCGCGTTCAGCCGGTTGGCGCGTCCGTTCTGGCACCCGTTCCAAGCGGTCGAGAAGAATGCCCAGAATGTCGCGTGCCTTGCCTGCGCTCACGCTATTCCGCCGCCTTTTGCGTCGCTTGCTCGCTCTCCGCCCTGAACCATTCCACGCCGCGATGCTCCGGATTGGCTGCCTGCATCTCGGCCTGAGCTCTCGGGCCAATCCGTTCGGCATCGACGGCAACACGATCCGTGCCGCTCATGCGCGTCACCGAGATAATACAGTCCACCGATTCAAGGAACGTCGCACGGTGAATCTCGGGTGCAGCGATGACCAGTTGAAGTCCGAGATCACGGTAGAGCGTGATGAGATTCTGCGTATTGCCGATATCCAACTTGTTAAACGCTTCGTCAAAGGCAACCAAACCCATGCCCTCGGTACTGCCCTCACGTCCGCCCTTGGGGAAGTAAACGGACACCATGCTGGCGGCAATGGCAACATAATAAGGCGCCTGCCGCTGCCCTCCCGACAAAAGTCCAACCAGCTTCGAGAATGCTTGCTGTTCACCTGCCTGATTTTCCAGAAACAGCTCGAACTCGAAGTAGTTCCGGTAGTCTTCCAGGCGTCGGGTATCCTGATCGCGAGTAACGATCTCCTCGACCTGCGCCATCGCGCGCTTCATCTCGTCGTCCGCCGCGCTTGCCTTATCCGCTAGTGCCGCAAATGATGCATCCTGGCTTCCGATAATACGTTTCACGAGATCGTAGAGCGGCTTAAAGTCCGCAGATATATACCTTTTGAAAGAGTACTTCTGGCCTACGAACGAATATGCGGCAAGCCGCTTGTTCAAAATATCGAGCTGCGTCTTTATCTTCTCAAAGCGGTCGGACATTTTGGCGAGCAGGTCTTCCTTGAGCGCCGCCTCAAATTCATGACGGGCTTGAATGACTTTCTCGCGGTGGGGCCGGAGTTCATGTTCTTCGAGCCGACTCTCTCGCGCGGCGCACCAGAAGCAATGCTCGGCATGGCCAGCATCCTCCGGGAGAGGACTTGGGCCTTGAATATACTTCCGGACGTACTCACTAAATTCGCGCAGGGCACGCGTACCGTTGTCGCGCGCAAGCCGCGCATATTCGCCGGCGGCCTGCCTTGCTTGATCGCGGCGCTCCGCGAGAAATCGCAGTTCCTCGCCGCGCTTCTGGAATACCTGCACACCCAGTGTCGTTCGAGCCTCGTCGATCGTAAAGGCGCCTGCCTCCGCGAAGGCGATCAATTGCGTCGTGCGATCGGTGGCTTGTTCTCGCTCGATTGCTTCAGCCGCCATCAACATCTTCGTCACGGCTTCCTGCCGCTCCGTGATGCGCTCTCCGGCTCGAATTGACCGCGTACTGCTTGTCCGTTCTTTTTCACGCAACTCTGTTAGTTCTTTCTCGTAAGCGGCAGTCTCCTTTTCGATGCGCTCAATCTCGAGCCGAAGGGCTTGGCTCTTGGGATCCTCGACCTGTTCCCGATCTTTCTGAAGCGCTGTTTGCCGCGCTTCGGCTCGCTTGACGTTTTCCGCCGCTTCTCGCAATTGCGATACAATGTCTTCCTTTCGTTCGAGTCCAGCCAGGTACGTGACTGCGCTGTCGAGCATCTTCAGTTCCCTTTCCTTCTCACTCATCTGGTTGCGAAGGAGGGCACATTTCGCCTGCGTGGAGGCCAACGCCGCAGTTTGCGCCGTCTTTCCCAGAATAGGACTGAGATCGCTAAACACACGAAGTGAAAGCGCGGCCGTCGTCTTGCCGTTGCGCATAACGGCGTGATCGGACTCCTGCAGTTCCTGTTCGGTATCGGCGCGTACGTAGCGTCCGACCTGGGTATCGACAAAAGCACGCGCGTCGATGTTGTCGGTCCGCAACACGTTCGCAATCGATCGTTGCGGAAGAGTACGGTTTGAGCCGCGCCGCGTCTTGCGCGTATTGACGATCCGGCAACCGTGCAAGGTTGAACGGTGCCGCCACAGATAGTCAAACGCCCTTTCCAGCTGCGACTCCGGCACGATCAGCGCCTCGCGGTTCGGTCCAAGAAGCATTTCCAAGGCGAGAGCCCACGATTCGTCGGCGATCTCCACAACATTTGGAAGAGCCCAGCTTTGAATGCCGTTCAAGGCCAAAGCGTCCATGAATTGCCGCACATGGGGCGAAAGCACGCTTGCACGCCCGTCTTTGGTGCCGCGAAGCGACTGCTCCAGATTATTTAACTGCTGGCGGTCCTCCGCGATTTCCGCGATTCGGATATCGCGTTGCTGTGCGAGCGATGAGCGGACCACAAGGATCGCCAACGCGCGCCGCGCCAAGTCCGCTAGGGATTCGCTTTCGGCGACGAGCCGCTCCGTGGTCTGTTCACTGGCGGCGCGGACAAGCTCGGCCGCCGCTTGTATGGCACCATGATGCACAATCGGCACGAATTGACGTATCGCGGAAAATTGGGAGATGTGCCGAAACTCATTCATCGCACTGTCGAATGACAAAATGGCGCGGGTCTTATCTTCGCTGGCAACCCGTTCCTCGACCTCGATAGCTCGAATCTTTGACGCGCCCTCGCCGTCTGCGAGCATGGTCCGCTTGCGGATGACTTGGTCGCGATTCTCCGAGACGACCCCGGTGTGGTTGGCGATCAAGCGATTAAGCGATGCATTCTCGTGGTCGGCGCGCTCCTTTTCCTTCTCCAGTTCCCTAATCTCAAACTCCAGCCGCATGCGCTCCGAGGCGCTGGCAATGTAGTCCTCCGTTTGAGATTGAAGCGTCTGCCTCGCCCATGTCGCGAAGCGACTTCGAACGAGGCGCACATCCCTGATTTCCGCTTCAAGTTCTTCAGCGCGCTTTTCCATCGATCGCCATGTCTCAATGGACGAGCGAATGCGCTCGACATTGAGGGGGTCCGCTTCTAGCACGAAGCGCCTCACAAAGTCCGTGGGATCGCGGATTTCTCTGGCCAGGACGGCGTTGTTGAAGCTCCGCAGAAACAGGCGCGCATCCGGCGAGGAACGCGGTCGCATCGCCGCCAGGTACTCCGCGACGAATTGCGTCGATCGGGCGTGCAGCGTAAGCGCTTTGCCGTGCCTTTTCTTCAGCCGCTCGATGATTTCGTCATGGGACACGACGAATTCGTCGCCGTCTTCGTCGCGCTCGATAAAATCCTCGAACGAGAACGCGTAGCCCCGCGCGATGAACAGCGCCCGAGTGGACTCCGTTCGCTCGCTATGATCTGCATGTAGAAGTAGGCCGATGGTCAACGGCTCATTAGTCGCCGTATCGCGAAACGTAAGAGCAAGAATCGTCTCACACCGCTCACGCTTGGGTTCGCCTCGATCAAAATCACTCACTTGGCCTAGGCAATAGCTCAGGACCGTGCGGTCGCTCTTCTCGCCGGCAGAAGGATTGAGGTCGATGAAATTTCCGTTGTTGCCCGTAATGACCACTTGAACGCCGTCGAGGATGGCACTCTTGCCCGCTCCGGTCGGTCCAATCACGGCGATCATACCGGCCACATCGAGGTCGAGAACCTCGAAAACGTACCACTTGTGGAACGAGAGGCGCGTGAGCTCATACATCACAAGATTTCTCGTCTGGGTCGAGGCGTTGCCGTTCCGATGATGATCCAGCCTTGTCCGACACAACCGCTGAGTCACGCTCACGCGCACTCCAGGCAAGAAACTCCTCAGGCGCCCCCAGCTCGAGCCACTTTATAATCGAGGCAGTGAAGACATCATCGACGAGAATGACTATGCCGGGAAGAACCGTAACCGGGGTAAGCCGCTCGACACGGTCTGCATCATGGAGCAGAACAGCTCCTCGCCGCCGCAACGACTTCAGGATTTCCTCTAGCCGGGACTCAATGGGCGGATCGGCCTTTGCAAGCGTCCGGATGCGGTCGAATATTTCGTCGGTGTTGGTCTCAACCCGACCGACTTCGTCCATAAGACCCGCGCGCAAGCCTTCGTCATAGGTGACGCGCAACGCAAGCAGGACAAGCGTCTCGTCTTTCTTGAGTCGCGAGAATTGCCAGCCGTACCGGTTCTGGCCCCGGACCAGCGCGATCATTCCGGTCGGCGGCTCGATGACAATGCCGACCCCCATCGCACCGAAGTACCGCTCGAAAAATGTGCTGTGACGGCGAATGAGGTCGTAGATTTCTCGTCGAAGCAGGCTTGTATCCGGATAAACGATTTGATGGGCAAGGAGCGCCTGAATCGCGGTCTCAATATCGACTTTCTCGACAGGCGGATTGCCCCGCCGGCCTTCGAGAAGGTCGCGAAGTTCGTCAAGTTCCAGCATGCGACGCTACCTTTCCCACGCGACGAACGACGAAATCGGGACAGGAGATCCATTCATTCTCGAATTGTGTGGGCTTGATTTCGATCGCGTAGCGCCGCGCCAGGGCGCCGTCGCCGATCTGCTGCAAGGTTCGGAGCCGCTCGAAAATGAAGAAATCATCGAGCGACAAGAGAGGCATGTCGGCCGCTTGCAGCTCTTGTCGTTCGCCGAACGCCGCTTCGAGATAGGTCGCCATCTTGGCGGCTGTGATTGCTGTACGGCCCCGGTAGGCATCAAGCGCTGCACGATAAGCGAGAAATGCCGGATCTGGTGCTTCGCGCCGAATTTTTTGGGGCTTAACGACTTCGCGCCCACGTTTGTGCTGATAGAGGTCTTCCCTGCCGATCACCGCTTGTTCCGGAAGAAGGTTGTGCGGGATGGATAGCTCGAGCGAGGGGGGACCAGCCAGATCGCCGAGCCTGGCTAGTGCCTCGATCACACGTTCGGTCTTCGTCTCCGCGATGCGATCCATGAATCGCAAAGTATTGGAAATTCGTCGTTCAAGCCGCTGGTTCGTGGCCTCGATAATTTCGAGATAGTCCCCGATCCGATCAAATACCGAGATCACGTTGCGCAATTCCTGAGTAACCAGCGCATACGCGTCTTCAACACTCTCGCCGCGCCCCTCCTTGACGTAGGCTTCGGCGAGGACAGTCATCCTTATCTCGTTGGCGAGGATGCCCTCCGCTGTGTCGATGATCTTGCGTCTGAACCGGAACGGATTGGTTGTGCTCTTCAGCCGCTTGAAATCTGAGATCAGGAAATGCTCGACGAAATCGTCAAAGAACTTCCTGAACAGGGTCCGCATATCGGTCTGGCCGATCAGCTCTTCTTCAATTTGCCGTATCGCACTCGAGATCGAGCGCAAATGATGCATAAAGGACTTGGCTGACCGCTCCGCGTTACGGACGGCCTCCGACCTGTTCTCGGGATCTTTATCGGCTCCTTCGAGCTGTAACAGCACTTGCAAGACTTCACCGCCATAGGAACGCGTTCGTCCTGCTTTGATTTCGAGTAGGGTTGTCAGAATAAGGCGTCCGTTGGCATTCATATCGACAACGCGGCGGTAGCGGTCCCGAAATTCGGTTAGCCACCCCGTGTCGAGAAGCCGGCGATACGCGACGATGGCCTTGGTATCTGCGGTGTCCGCTGCCGGCGCATACGGAGCCTCTTCGTCAAGTTGGACATCGCGCCCCTGACGATCGACAAATTCCCGAATCGCCTGGGTCATTTCTTGTCGCGAAACGACGCCTGGAATATCTCCAAAGACATCGCGGTCGATGTGCTCAAGAAGGTCGGCGTAGAACCAACGCGCCTCCCCAGAAAAAATGCGGAAGATATCCGGCGGTAAACCGCCAAATATTCGAGAGCGCGCTTCGTAGGCTTCTTCCCCGGTCATGGACCGTCCCCGATTAGGCACATCCGCGGGCAGACGCGAAGGATTATTCCCGCAACCTATGAGGGCGAGTGTGAATAAAAACAACAAATACAGCAAGGTAGCCTTTTGGCGCGCCTGGCTCTGCCGGACCAGCTGTCGCGAACCGGGCCCCCTCAGATCGCTAAGCGGGATCCGGTTTCCATCCCTCGCACCGGTGTTCTGTGTCGCTTGCGCGAAAACGTCATTTCTGTCCGCACCGCACTAAGCGTCGACAAGATCGCGGGAATTCGGATACTACCTAAAATCGGAACGGAAGTTTGGCGCCGCTTCCTCGATTCGCCGACGTCTAGTTGTGCCGCTCAGAAAACCCGGGCCACCGAGGGACGGGTGATCTTCACATGATCATCAGGCGACGGACTCCCCAAGTCGACAAGGTCCTTGCCGGCGGACTCGATGCGCAACGTGGCGGGGTTAAGTCTGGTGAGGAGCTGTCTCGATGCCACTGGCTATCTGCTCCCGAAACAGAAACCGAATTCCCGCGTCTTCCAACGTCTGGCGCAAGCGCTCCATGGTCGAAGAGTACGGTACCGAATGGCCTTGCTCGAAGCGGTTGAGCGTCTCTTTTGAAACCCCAGCCAGTTTCGCCAGATGCTCCTGATTCCAACTCAGCCAAGCGCGAGCGGCTCTCACTTGAGCAGGCGTGATGTGAGGAGCCTGGTTCGGGTTAACCATAAGTTCCGACCGTAGTTGGAGTCTCGCCTCGCATTTGCTATTATTAAGAGGTCGTTAAGTAGATCCTCGGGTCGGGTGGGGCCGACCGTTACTTAAAACAGCGATCGAATCCTACAGCCTAATCCTTGCCAGGTCATTGGTCTGGCAAAACGGAACAGTTCGTCCCTAGCTCATCTGGACGACTAGTAGAAGAGTCCTTGGCGCGACCAAGCGACGCCTCACGAGGCCTCGCGATGATTTTCGTAATTATCTAATTCCTAGCTTTTCGTTCGATATCAACCACCTTGCTTTGGGGGAATGCATGCGCTCGGCCTGGCGAAACGTCCAAAATGCGTCAAACGTTACTTATCCGGACGCGATCCGCCGTACTTCGCTGCCTCCCACCCGTTGGTGGCGCGCGCGGAGCCCTCACGACTTCTCGCGGAAGGACATACGGACGATCCGGGAATTTCTCTTGCGTCACGAACGGGTTGCTGATTGCGATTGGCTGGGCGCAGTTGGCGGCGATCCGGCGACGGCCGTTGGCATTGCCATCAAGGGATTACAACGCCACGGGTTGAAGAATCCGGTTACGGATGCCGTGATCTCGGCCATCCTGTGCTGTGCTTTGGAGGGAGATCCCACTGCGAAGATGGTCTTGATCTCCGCTCTTCGACGCCGCGCAAAATCGATCCCCTTTGTAACATGTGTCGCGGCTCCGAATATTGCCCCCTTTCGGCTTCCAACATTGACCCCGGCTCAACGCCCCAATTCGAAATGGATCCAGGCGCTTACTGCATGCCAGACGGGGTCAATATTGGGCGCCGGTTGGGGGTCAAAAGCCGCGCCGATCGACATGCGGAGCTTCTTCACCGCTTTTGCGGGTCTGAGAAGACGATGACGTTGCGAGCCATGCTGCCCCCTCGCCGTTCGATGCGTGGCTGCACCCAAGCAAAAGGCGCGCCTCGGATCCCAAATTGCTCGTGGGAT
>Ga0214543_1006219_pt1 | contig 21411 bp, 7 predicted proteins | sample CNSS2metaG_FD_160094 | JGI IMG/M metagenome (GOLD analysis project Ga0214543, IMG submission 160094) | Root nodule microbial communities from cowpea collected in UCLA plant growth center, Los Angeles, California, USA - CNSS2 | ecosystem: Host-associated > Plants > Roots > Nodule | place: USA...
TATATATAGACATTTATCTAATTTATTTAGAGTAAATTAGGAATAACTTTTTTTATTGAAAACTAAAAGTAGTATTAACTTTTTTTCTATAGAGAGTCTCTATGGATGGCAAAGCAGTGGTCAGTCCGGCCAGTTTTGTCCTATCCTGTATTTTGGCTCGCAAAGTGCAGGTTGGGGAGGCCCATCCCGTAGTCCAAAAATGGATTTACTTTCATGACCCACCATGCTCTATGGTTGACTCACATATGTGATGAGCAAAATATTTTTTTATTTATTTTCCTATAATAGTTGATATTTTTTTCCTATCAAAATAATTTCAATTAGTCTAACTAATCAAAGACAAGAAACAATAACAACAAATATTATACCTAAAGTATAATAGCAACATGTCACTTTACAAGACATGTACAAATTTGTTAACTTAAATAGAAATAAAAAGATATTCCATATTCGAGAACTAAAATCATTATCTTATATATAATAATAATAATAATAATAATAATAATAGGAACTGACATAAACAACGTGATGAATAATGTGGGAATTGAAAAAGAAAAATAATTAATTTTGTAAATGAGCCAACAAGTCAACCCGTCTCGTCCCGCCTTTAGCATGTGCAAGTTGCAGGCCTGTGCAAGCTAGCGGGTTATCCCAGGCCGCCTTGCACTTTTTCTAGGGACCTGCGGCCCGCCTGGCCCACCTCAAATTGCCATCCTTAATAAAGACTATAATTACAATCATTGTTGCAAAATTATCGCTTACTTTATGTAAACCGTCATTGAATTTTGTAATAAAACTTAAATTTATGATAATATTAGTTAAATTTAACTAATTTCTCTATTTTTAATGATTTCACAAATTGATTATTTGTTTCTTATACAAAGAAGTACATAGATTCGTTACAAGAAAATCTTTAATTAGAAATAAAAAATAGTTAGTTACTATAGTGATCGATTTAGATATACTAATTTACAAAATAAAAAATTATTGGTTACGAAAATAGTCAATATTATAAATAAAAAATTAAAATTGGTCACTAAATTGGTCATTAATTAATTAAAGACTACTTAGAAACTAATTCATTTTGGTAGCCAAAACCTAGGTAGCTAATTTTTAGTGATCAATTTCCTTTGATAATCAAAACTATGGTAGTTAATTTTAAAGATCAATTTAGTAATTAATTATAATTTTTTATTCACAATAGTGAATATTTTAGTAACTAATAATTTTTAGTTTTGTAAATTGATGATATAAGTATTTGCTTTCTAACTTGTATACGTAACAATTTTGTTTTTAATTCATGTCATTACATTCCTAAACCTGTTCTGATTTTTGTTTACAAGTTTTGGTGTGACGAACTAAAACAAGTCACAATGAATGAAATATTATAATAATTAAAATAAAAATACTCTTACAAAAATTAAAATAAAATACTCAATATATTTATACAGTAAAGTAAAACATATTTTAAACATGTAATTATATGTGTGGTATCTCTTAATTTGCGTTAGGTATGGTGAGAAGTTCCACATGCAAGTTTTCTGACCATACATACAACACGCTAAAAGTTCAGAAAGCACCAGCTGGAACCCAGCTAGAGCCAAAATTTCGTAGATTTCGTTTAATATGTGTAGGTTGTAATATAAACTCTATAGACTCATATTGATATGCTAGTATTACCTATTACTTCACGGAATCAACTACAATATAAATAAATAAAGATGCATTGCTATGAGTTGGGGCAATTAATAGAAGTTTGAAAATGTCATGTACCAAAGGAAGTAAGAGGAGATTAGTGTCGTGTGAAGGTAATTATACCATTTCGTTCATTCATGATCCAATGGAAGAGAAAGAGAAACAATAACTTACAATATGTTTATATAAATAATTTTGGTGGTTTTATTGAGTAATTGGTGGTCTCTTATGATAGATATTTCTTTCTTGTTGAGAAATCGAGTCAAATAGTTAAAAATGCAGCTAAAAAAAACTATAAATCACAATTTTAATTTTTTTAAACAAATAAGAAAAAAAGTATTGGTATTTGTTTTAATTTACGTATATTTTTGTTATTATTAATAATGATGTGCGTATAGGGTCGCGATCGTCCATACAACTTACGGATAAGTGACATCTCGACATAGATGAAAGGCCAGACATATGTCAGTACTGTAGTATGGATCCACATAAGCAAAAGGACATGTTACAAAGTAATTAAGGGTAAGTAAACATGTTAAGCAAAGAACTAAAATGACCAAATACTGCATAATTTAGGCTCAACAACTTGGGCTCATCCAGGTAGTATAAATAATATTGTTCACAAGGTAAGAATCTAGTCTCATTTTTTTACAACTACCCATATTTACTATAGTAGCTAACTTGAGCGTCAAAGTGTCTTTGCAAGCACCCCCTGCCACCGAGGACTCCACACTCTTATTGGAAGATAACATTTCGACAAGAAGAAGTGAAGAAGCCTAGTGACTTGAAGGAAGGATTGAAGAGTGGACCCAGGTGTGGACCTAGGACAACTTAGCCTCAGTAAAAGATTTGTCCAGGGTACATTTTATCCTTGTAGGTGATATTGAAACTTTTTTTTATATTATTAAAAATTTAATTAAAGTAGACATGATTTTTAAAAAATGTTTATATGTACTTTAAGCATGAAAAGAAATTAAGTTTATGTTTTACTTTAGCTTTCAATACATAAAACTATGATATTATATTTTATAAACATTATTCTATGTATTTTTAATTATTAATATAATTTTGCTAATGCCTATTTTTCCCAATTCCATATCAATTCACTAACATAAAAATGACTTCTGGAATTATTGACTTTTGACATCAGACAAAAATCTAACATCTTATCTAGAGACGTCAAATTTACGTCGATGTTAAAAATCGATGTTCTTAAACACACGGGATAAGAAGGTGTTCCTGATAGAGATGACAAGGAAATAGATCAATATTTCCAAGGTGGTTTGTGTTTCATGGCTCATGGTTGAAAACTATGGTACCTACAAAAACAAATCAAGCATCAAAGGTTGAAAACCTTTTTAGAGCTCTTGGGAAAGACCTACCTGACTTGGTAAAGGTGTTTTTCACCAATTTGCAGTTCAACAATGAAATTCTTAGGTTCTGCATGAAAGGTGTGTAGATGGAGATCTTCAAGAAAGCTTGGAAAGATGTGACTGGCTTAAGCAAAGAGGTGTTCAAGTAAGGAAGCGCGAAACAAGTATTGTAAAGGAGTTCAAAAAGGTTCAATACTATGGTCACTGTCTTAGAAGGCCTAGAGGTGAAATCAAAAGTTTTCATGTTGGTGGAATCAAGGTAGATGAGAGGCTGCTTGCCATGATTGTCACCAAAATCAAGGTACCCCGTAGAAATAATCATTCAACCTTGAATGAAGGTGATATGTAATGCATTCAGAACAACATCCTGGTGGACTGGAATTTTGTGATTCATGATCATATGATGAAGGCCAAAAGACTCTGATTTCAAGCTTTCATATGTGGTATTAATCTACAATTTATTTAGTACTTTGATGTGGATGTGGAAGATGAACTTGAGAAGTCAATTGGAACTTTGAACCATGTTTCCTACCTCAACCTGCGTAAGATGGATTTTCTAAGGTCAATAATGTTTGGACAACAAGAGGAGATCATGGAGTAGTAGTTGGAAACAATGATGATGAAGCTGACCCAAGTGGTGAAAACCAAGGAGATGATGAAACTGTTGCTAAACTAATGGACTTGGTTCCTTACAACCCTTCAAAAGAGAGGTCTTGTTTTCTCTCACTTTGAAAGGTTGATTCTCTATCATCTGCGTGAGCTCAATGTGTCCCAAGATGAACACCACAATTTCTACAATGAAAGGTTCCAAGATTTGGATGACCAAATCCACGGGGTTCATGATCTGCTGTCTTTATTCTACAATAGAGATAATCATAAGGATGTCTGATTGACTTGGCTTTCGGATCATGCATTCCATAATTGTTGTTGCATTTCTATTTTTCATGAGTTCTACAATTTTCTAGTTGGCTATGTTAAAATTTTAATCGGTTGATTATATTAGCTTTTATTTTTTTCCCATTTGTTTGTGGTTTTCTTAGCTATAATTCACAATGAAACTTTGGTATTATTATTTCAATATACGCTTTAATTCTATTTGATGAATTCAAAGGGGCAGAAAAATTAAGGAATTGAAAAAGTTAATGATTTGAAAAATTAAGGAGTTGGGGGAGAAAAATTAATGAACTAAATCTAATATGACAAACCATACTAACGATAGGGGGAGTATGTGTATGTGTTTGTTTGTTATCTCGCATGCACTATTTTTGTCATATATTTAGATTCACAAACTTGATAACAATGGAAGACCTTGACAACAAAATGGATGTGGCTTCATCAATTCAATGGATATTGGCTTCATCAAATCAGGGTAGTTTGTTAGCACAAATGACTTTGATGCATAGAGATTTGATGAAGATATTGCATAGTGACTTTATGAGGTGATAAAGGATAGATAAAGATTGATGAAGACTTCATAAAATGATAAAGATTTGAAGAAATAGCGTGTTGTTAAAGCTTAAAGTGTGCATAATCTAGCTAACACGTAAAGATCTTGAAGCTTGAAAATTAGAGCTTAACTTGAATATTATTTGACTTAGAATAGGTGTCTTGTGTTTGTTTGTAATGTTTTAATCTACTAAAAGGGGTTTTAATAGGTTAATTTACTTGTTGTTATAGTTATGGTATTAATATATTCAATCAACTGAATTATCATTCAATAAGCTAATTTCACTTAAATAAAGTGAAATCAACAGACTGAACAGACGAATGAACTTGTTAAATATGTTAACTAACAGACTATAAAGCCTGTTTTTTTCAAAGAGGTAGTGATAAAATCATTTTGAGAGTGAAATAAGTGTGAAATCTCGTCCTCTCTGAATTAGATAGTACTCTAAACGTTAGTGATTTCCTTCTTAGAGGCTTAGAGCCTTTGTGGCCTTGCATGGGTGCCTTGAAGAAAGTGTTTGGTTGGCTAGGGAGAGTCATCACCAAAGATTGGTCTTTCTTGGGTATTTAGGTGTTGTCTAGTGTGATTATAGATCTTCAAGAGTCTTGGTGTGATGTTTGGTTGTAAAATATGTAATCTTGTGAGGATTGTGTAAAACTTTTAATATAGTGAAAATTTAAGCTAAGGTTGCCTTGAATAACTGGATGTAGCTCTGTTACAAGTGAACTAGTATAAAATTCCTTGTTCATTGATTTGATTGTTCTTCTCTCAATTGATCTTTGATAAAACATCAAGAAAATCATTTCAATCAATCTTTTTGTGTACGCCAGATACCTTAATGTAATATGTTGTGTAAACATTGCTTATATTGTAAATTGGAATTATACTGATATCACTGCATGATTCTTTGTTAAGTGATTTCAACCTGTTGATTCTGTTTTTAATCTGTTAAAATGTATGTTCCAAGTGTGATAGATTGCTAGAAACTTGATCAATTGAATTCAAAGAAGATATTTTTTTTAAAAAAGTCTAAAATTGAACCTAATTTTCAGAAAGAGTCAATTCAACCCCCTTATTGGCTACTTCTCTATCTCCAAGACGTCATCCCAAGATGAAATCACTATAGAGACATGTGTTTTGGAAAACATTCCCAAATAGCTATGAAACGTTTCTACATATGGGCCTTTAGGTGTACCCGATGAAGGATCAATCTCGACCACCAACCTCTCCATGGCAATACGTCGGGTTATGGCATTTGACAACCAAGTCACAAATCTACCAAGCCCGCTCTTCCTAATTCAGTGCTTGTCATACCTCAAAACACATCATTTGTAAAGGTATACTTTCAACCAATCAAAAACAGAGTTAGTCAATTGATTTTACTAGACAGATACTATATTGGTATATTCAATCGATTGAATCAGGAAAATAGTCGACTGAAATACTGAGAAAAATACAGAAATGTAGAATTGTGATTTAAATCAAGAACAATGTAAAAGATCAATCAAGACAGGTTCAAATGAGTTATTCAAACATCATCAATCAAAAAGTTGGTTTAAATCCCAATTCTTTAAACTTTGAATGATAATGCAAGAGAGAAGGGTTAGAGAAAAGATTGATGTACAAGATTTTTATAGTAGTTCACTCAAACCTGAGCTACATTCAGTTTGTGAAGGCAAGCCGAACCTGACTTTCCACTATTCCAAAAGATTTACAAATTTTACACTCTTACACTTTCAAAATAAGCAAAAACACATACAAACGACTCTTGAATCACACAAGAATCACAATAACACAGCAAGACATCTCTTGTAGACTTAGAAAACCACCAGACACACACAAAGCTTGAGAAAGATCAAACCTCAGTGATAGCACAACCCTACCTACCTCAAACACCTTCTCTAAGCTTCAAACACAAGCAAAATGCTCCAAGAATTGATCTAAGATCAATCTTCACCAGTTGCAAACTATATGAACACGAAAGAGAGAAATTTCCAGGTTTCAAGAACAGTTTTGCGCTAAAAAATGGTCTTCTTGCCTCTCTTTCGAAAATCACAACACTTATAGTCAAATTGTTACGAAATTCAACAGGTTGATTTTCAAATCAATCGGTTGATTCACTTAACTTAAGTGAAATCAATCGATTAAAAAATAAATCAACTAATTGAATAAGTCACAGTTTAAGACAACTACAACTAACATGTTAACCTATTGAAAATTCATTCAATAGATTAAAAGACACATTTTAACCTGTTGAAAAATATTTGAACAGATTAAAAAGCACAATAAAGACCAAATACATCAAACTAATGCTACAAGGTTTACAATGTGAATTACAAACATCAAGCATTCTTTCGTAATGATGGATCCATGTGGAAGGTACGCGTTCAAGGCTTGTTCAACATGAATAACATGAAATCTTTGAAGAGTAACCTTGTGGAACCTTCATAATACTTAAACACTAATAAAAAAATAATTTTTTTCTTCAAAAAAATTGTGACAGACTGGGAGTAGGTTAGTGCGTCTTCCAATTGATTATGGATGTAACTTAGAAAGAATGCTCATGTCAACTAAATCTTGTCCCCATGACACTATCATATACATTTTTTCAACATGCACTACATTTATGCAATGTCATACATCAAGTTTACACCAATATGAGAGATTAAAGAATATTGATCATTTTTTCTGAATGTTTTTCTTAGTGAAATTCTTCTTTTGATGTTTTCATAACCCAATGTCAATGTTTTTGACCTGGTTATATGTTTCTTCATTGTAGGGGCTGGAAACAACTTCGTCCTCATGACTTCCATTAAATGTTATTTTCATTCTATGGTATGGATGATTTCGAGGAAGGAATTTTAGATGTCTTATATACATAGTTTTCTTCACAAATGGGACATACAAAATGACCTTTAACACTATAACCATTCAACTTTTCATATGTTGAGAAATCATTTATTGTGCAAAACAACATTACACACAAACGAAAAAGTTTCTTGACAATATGAATTGAACACATCAATGTCTTCTTCCTACAATAATTTAAATCATCCATCAATGGCTCTACCTACACATCACTATCATTTCTAGGTTGATTAGGACCCAATATCATCATAGACAACATCATAAATTGTAAATCATTAATAAAAGTGACCATCAAGTATGTTTACTACTTAAGTTCCAATAGGGATTCATACCATTTATAGCAAGTCTGAGTCTTATGTTTCTTGGCTTTGCCCAAATTCTAGAAATGTTTCATCAATCTTCTTCCATTGTGAAAAATCAAGTGGATGTCGAAGAAGATTAATGTTCCATTTCAGGTTCTTCTCATCTTATTTAATGGTACACAACCTTTTCAACTTAGGTATTATAAGCAAGTACCACACCATTGTAGCACCACTGTAGTAGGTGGACCATCTTTGTCTTCATCACCATTATTTCTATCAATTTTCTTTTTAAATCGTTATAAACCACATGTTGGACACGCCTTCATTGAAGCAAACTCGTATCTATATAATACAAAATCATTGGGGCTTGCATTATCTTTTGATATTCCAAACCTATTGGACATAGAATTTTCTTCGCCTCATAATCACAAATAGGTAACATGTTATTTTTTAGAAGCATCTCCTTCAATAATTTCAATAATTTTGTGAAACTTTTATCGATCAATCATTCCTTGCTTTTAAACTAACAATTTTAAAGTTGTCGACAGTTATGTGAAGTTAGTGCATCCTTGATGAATCCACCCTAAGGCTTATAGTTTGACCAACGCCGAGGCCCTGTTCTTTTATTTGTTTGTTTTTAAATAGATTAATAAATGTATAGATTTAGCATTCATGGACTTGTATTCTAGGCCCAATCTTTTAATTATTGTTTTATTACTTTTCCTAGTATGGTTTTGGTTATGGACCACAAAATAACTAAGGTGTAGCATCCCACGTCCGGCCAAAGGTTTTATGTTTCAGTGACATTGGACTGAAGGTCCAGTTCAATATCTACCAGTAGTGCATCACTTAGATAAAGACTGCTTCAGTGATCCAGCTTGTTTCCAAAAAGGCACACATAATGTCATTGGGCTGAGGCCCAATCTGGAACAACCTTATCAACATTTTCCAGCCGTGTTTCCTTCCAGTTCAGAGTCACCCAAGATTCTGCTATGGTTTCTTCACTCACCTTCACACCAGTCGTTCCACACCTGCATGTGTATCACACCTTAGGGTTAGGGTTCATCCCCGTTAAGCTTCTGTTAGCATTCCAACCTTAGCCTCTAGGGTTCATATCATTGTTAGGATTTTGTTGTTAGACGGTCTTTCCCTTTCCTTACGTTTTCCGGCAGCCTTCACCAATATAAAGGCAGGCCAGTCTCAATTACTCTTTAGCTTTGATGAATACGAGTGATAATTTTCCCCTTTCGTCTTAGATCATCTTCTATAGAGGTATCCACCTCCCTAGGGTTACCAGAATAGTGAGAGTTCGTGAGTTCCCTACTAGAACTCCGCCCGAGAGTGAATCGATCTCCCACCGTGACATCATAGTCTTCCGCAATGTATTTGGTCGATTTACATCGAACAAATCGACGTTTGCAGGCCGCTCAAGTGATTCACCGTCAGTTGGAGCAAGATTCCACTAAATCTACGCAATGTCGACCTTATCAATCCTATGTACAACTCTTCCTCTGAATTGTAGTTAAGAGAATCACATAAATAAGCTCTTCCAAAATTTTCTTCACCAACATCACACACCATGTCTTCTAAATTATCATGGATCCATTCGTCTACATAATTTGTTCTTTGTGACGTCGTAGGCTTGTGTAATACTTATCCATGCTAAGTCCAAATTGTATAACTCCTCACTATACTGAAGATAAATATATGATCACACATTGTGTCTAAGTCCTGACGTATTTGATTAAGACAACGAACACAAGGACAAAAATATGTCTTGTTTACAAAGATTGTGTGCTCTTAAGAATAATGCAAGAGTTGAGAACCCCCATTTTCATGCTCTTCATTAATGCAATGTTCATTTATCCAGATTTGATCTATACTCTATTCGTAGAAACTCCATGAATCTCAAGCATTCCACTCTTACAAGGTGATGCCCTACCCATTTATATATATTTTTTTCATAATTATCTAACATGTACAGGAAGAAGGCAAACATCATAAATTTGATCAAATTTCAGCAACATTTTGCATCGCTCTCCGAAGTACACGAAATAAAAGTGATCACTCATGACCACAATTAAGTATGCATCCGACGAACAATATAAAATAATCTCAACCGAATTATGAAAAATAAATTTTCCAAAATGTCTTATCGAACAATTCAAGATTTAATAAAAACAATTAAAGTTTAACTAGAATTATAAAAAATCGTAATAAAATTATTATTTTAACATAACATGTAATAATTCTAAAATTAATCAAATATATAATATAAACACAATTTAATAACACTAAATAGCTCTTAAAATAAATAAACAAAGTAATAAAAATGTTCTACAAATTTAAATGAAAAAAAAATGCCAAGAAAACCAAAAAAAAGAAATGGTACGATTTTTTTTTCAAGAAAACCTTCTTCAATCCTTAAAAAAATTGGCCATGATAAATAAAATTGGAAACATTACCAAAATCACATGCAATCAAGCCACAAGACGCATATACATGGAAACCAAACTAAGTATCCATACCTTGAACGAATGTGGAGGGTTAACTAAGTTAAAGCCTCACATAAGATAAGATACAAGTATGTAACAAAAAAAATTTGAATACTCTTAGGCGCTTAGCCAAAGGATTTTTCCCACTCCTAGTTTCAATTGGATTATTTTCTTGAAAGTGAACCTTTCTCCTTCAACATGTGTCCAACCATTTCCATGATTCTAAGATTACTTTTCTACAAAACATCATTTTATTTAAGTGAATATGCTATTATAAGTTGTCACTAGGGATGGCAATGTGGGCCTGCCCCGCACTTGGCTCACAAAATGTGGGTCGGACTAGCCCTCCCTGCTTCGAAAATTCTGACTCAAAAGTCTGGTACGCCCCGCATAGGTTCTAACTCGTGGATCGACCTGTTTTTTTTTTTATGATAAAGCTTTCAATGTTCAACAAATTTGAAAACTTCAACAAGTTCATAAAATTAAGCAAAGACTATGGGGAGTGAAATCATATAATGATAATCCAACATTTTCATCATATCCTTATTCGTACCTTGACATTCACGATGAATTCTTCAAATTTTAGCACATTCAGAAATACATATCACTTGTCTTTTTCATTCATACCAGAATTTGGAATATCCATATAGAAGTCCAAAAGGAAAGTAACCCACATACACAAGTGCAAGTTTTTTTTCTTCTTTCTTTATGCGAGCTGCGAGCCAGCCCACCTGCCTCTGGCCCACTCATGCTGCGGGTTATGTTAGATGGGCTTTTGTGGGCCAATGGGATCAATATCTCAGTCTGTCTCGCGTTTTTTTGACGAGCATGCGGGCAATAATTTTTCCAAAAATTTTCATATACTTCTAATTACATAACCCCTTTTAAAACATGGGATTGGTTGTCTTCTCTCTTCTTTCCTTTTTCTTTTTCATGGGGTCAGATTTTTACAAAAGTCTAACCCAAAGTTATTCAATCTTATACCCTGGTAGGTTGTTTATACCCTACCCCAAACTTGTAAGACCCGAGAAAATTAAATAAATAAAGAAATATTTATTTAATTTAAACACAATTAAAGGAATCTTTATAGTAATTAATGCGAAGAATTATGATAAGGAATAATGCTACCTCAAGTGGTTGAGAATACTTAAATGTGTTAAGAGGACTTGGGTTCAAGTCCTATATATGCTATTAGTGTACGTATTTACTTGTTTTATTATTTTAATAATATGCTTGGCTATGGGGCGTGATAATATAATCCTAGATGTACAGGAAATATCATGAAACATCAATTGCTTGAATGGTTGTATATTTGTTTGGTAATTGTGTGGTTGTGTGTTCGAACCTTGACTTAGGCAAAATAGGTTTCTTTTTTCCCAACTCCTTTTTGGCATGAATGGAAAGAGTCAGAAACTCCAGGCAATTCCTTTGGTGCAAGAAAGAATCCTCAAAGCATATTGGACTAGGGAATCTAGGTAAGGGGAGCTAACTAGACATTTTTCTTTTATATAAATATGTGTTATCTTGTGTTGATAAGGGTTTATGGAAAGATCAGGTGAATCTGAATAGGAATGCATCAGTGCGCCAATGTATACTATAATATATATGAAGTTTAAACTCTTGCATATGTGTTGTCTTGTGTTAATAAGGGTTTATGGAAAGATCAGGTAAATCTGAATAGGAATGCATTAATGCACCGATGTATACTACAAAATATATATATATATATATATATATATATATATATATATATATATATATATATATATATATATATATAATTTGTGCCCATATTTATTTAAATTTAGCCTTTAAATGAAAAATTTTAAATTAGAATTATTTTATCAAATTTTTTAAAAATTTAATCGTTTTTTTCAATTTAACTGTTTTTTAAACTTAAAAATATTTTAATCCTAAATTTGTCTTTAAAATAAACAAAAACTATTTACAATAAAATTATAAAAATATTTATATTTATTTTCATAATTATAGTAATAATTATTTTATAATTTTTAATTATCATAAAAATAATGAAGACACATGTGTTATAAAACAATATAAATATTTGTAGTTATTGTTGAGATGGTGTAATCTTTAGAATTCATCATGTAATCTAACACTAATAAACCACTTAGTGATTTTGATGGTAACAAATATTGCAAGTGTTATTTGTTTAATAGTATTTAAACATTTTAATGTGTACATAGATGGAGGAAACTCGGAATCATGTAACACAGTTTATGTCTATGTCTATGAAAAAAAAAAAACAGTATTTTCAAGTAATAAAGAGTCTAATAGATCTCTTTCACAGGATATTATGGTTGTTTAAAATGATTTTAAGAAAATCATAATATTTAAATATTTAGATAAAAATGAGAATTTATTGGAAATCTCACATCAACTAAAAATAAGACCAATTTATAATATATAAGTGGGTGCAAACCTCATCTTATAAATCAATTTTGTAGAGTTGAATTAGACTTAAAATCTATTTTTTATCAATATTCGAAATGATTTTATTAAATGTATATATTATTTTTGTCTAAGATGATTTTTATATCCTTCCTTTTCAAAGATTTTGTAGAATCAAGAATTAGTTGATTCAAGCTCCAACTACCATCTCCAAGGATACTACAAACTATTCTTTAAGTTTTACAATGATAAACAAATGTTCTTTGTGTGTGTGAGAAATCTATTGTAAATCTTTTATGATGTGAAGTTACCTTTGTGAGCTTAAATTATATTCTTTGTGAGAGTGTTTTCTTTCTGATTACTTAATAGTTATACATCTAAGAGGGAGATTAAGAAAGTTAACTTGCAGTGGGTTGTGTACTCATGAGAACCAAGAGTTGTTTGTCTACATGTGTAACCATGAGTTGTTGGTATCATTGCTTTGATTAGTGAAACCTCTTGAACAAACTACTTAAGGAAGAATTGAACGTAGCCCCAAGTGTTTAGGTTGAACTAATATAAAATTTGTGTGTTTTTTGTTATGTTTTACACCACGATTGAGTTTAGTTTTTGTGAAAAAAAAAGTCTAAGGCTCCATTCAACGTCTCCTTCTGAAGCAATTTGTTCCAACAATTATGTCACATCTCTATACTAAAATTTGCGTAACATTATGTATTTTTGTATCAAGTATGATTATTGTAGTTTTATAACATACATGTAGGGTGAGTTACAAAAATTTAAATAATTAAGAAAAAATAATATATTATACAACATATAGTTACATCAATCACATCACACCTTTACTATAAAGAACTTCAAATTACACATGAATCACCATCTAAGACTATCAAAATCATCAATTATATCTCAATGATTATGAGTGTTTTATCAAACTCAATATCTTCTTAAAGACTTATTCGACATCCACCATAACATTTGGCTCATTCCAAACCTTTTTGGTACACAAACCTTAACTTCATGGCATCAAAGTTGTTCTTTGCACAACAATTATCATTATAGTTATACAAGAACCTCCCTTAGTTTTTACCTACTTGATATTTTAATTAATATCATATCTTATACAACCACACTAGGCCAAAATGTCAAATACATATACTCACATTCACATATGATATACAAAAATAAGTTTATCATATATGTGTATGCATCTCATCATCATCATATCATAAACATAGATATTAAACCATACATGTGTTTCATAAATGAACCACAATACCATCATATGGAAATCGTTTGATCAAGCTTATCTTATTTCAATAACCTTATTTTCTGAAATAAACTTGAACAACATGTCACTTGAACGACACAATAACCAAAGTAGAGAGATTTAGTGCAACCTCTCTCGCTCAAGCGTATTCTCACCCTTGTGACCATCTTTAGAAAAGAGATACTTATGGTGTGTTTGGATTATGGTTGAACAAGTTAAGTAATTGGTTGAATGAAACAATAACTTTTGGGTGCTCAAACAATAATAAAACACACTTAGTTTGATCTCTCTTCAATCCAACTTAACAATGCATATCACACATATAATTCAATATAAAACTAAAAATATGCAATTTAATAAACTCCCCTTACTTGAAAGCAACATGCCTACAACAAAAGTTATCTTGTACAGCTATAGTGGTCAAAATTGCGCTACTAAAACTCCCAAAATTTTAACCTTAAACCATCAGAACCTACCCATAATCAAAATCCATACAAAAGAAGAAAAATGAGTCAAATCAATAATAAGAAAATGAATCCTACTTTGATCAAGAATCCTTTTAGACCATCTTGATCTACTAGTTGATATCTTTATAGAGATATGATATATTTTAAAAAATAACATATAACTTTAGAACTTAGAATATTAAAGAAAGTTACAAAGAATCAAAATTATAAAGAGATAAAATTTCTAATAAAAAAATTACAATCTATTTATAGAATTTTTATTCTTTATCAATTTTAAAATTATATCTCTTTATAAAATTATAAGTCTTACCGAAATAAGAGAAAGTGTAATAAATAATAAAATAATCTTATACAAAATAGTAAAATTCAATAAAACAACTAAATAATAAAATACGCTTATGCTTATTTGATTAAGTATTTATTTTCATGAGTAAACATATAACATAAAACTTGTATATTTTTTATGTTTTTTTTATTGAGTTTAAAACTTCATTAAACTAGTGACATGCACAAATTAAATTATAGCACAAACCTTTTTAGAGATAAAGTTACTTATGCAAATGATATGACAAATTGAAAGGCAATGTTCAAATTTAAATAAAACTTTGACCATAGACAATTTGTGATTTTAACATTAAATCTAAAGTAAACAAAATAGAAATAAAAATGAAGATATAATTTGGTGAATAAGATTTTTTTATTAATATTTAACCTTAAAACATTAAGGCATCTCAATTCATATCCTAACTTTATTTTAAGATTTGGTTGGAATTCTTGAAACTTCTTAAACAAAATCAAAGCACAAAAATGTTTACCTACTACTACTACTACCTAGGAGATGTAGCTCAACCATATTGTATATTCATTTATGAAATTTGAAGAAGAAGAAATTAATGAAATGACTATATAAACTATATAGTGGAAAACACCATTCCGGTTTTTCTTGCCCTAACTTTCCCTCCTCTAACCTTGTGCTACAAATGCAAATAATTGACATATATATGTCTTTGTCAAACATATTAAAACAAAGCCACTATCATTTTCGGTTAGGGTTTTTTTTATATTCTGAAAAGGCACAGTACAATAGAGTACTCCTATTATAGCCTATACCCTAAACTTGGGACCAAGATGCACCTAATTATAACCATCGAATTTAGTTTAATCATTTGTATATGGCAACTTGCTTTTAAGGGTTCTTCATAATTTGACCTAATGTGCTTAATTCTTCTTCCTTTAAAGGGTTCTGATCCACATAATATTTGAGTCCTTGCATGTCTTGATTTTTGCGTTGGGATCTTCCACAAACATAGAGGCACCCTTTAATTTAACTACTTTATTAATACATAACAGGAAACAACACAAAAGGTTGCTTTGCTAAAGAAGGAGGCATCATGAGTTTTTCTCTTTTTTTAATCTTATTTTTAAGATTCATGGTCCTTTACTGTTTTAAAAAATTCATGTTGACCCTTTTCAATTTCTCAATATCATTTTAACTTATAGGGTTAAATATATTTTGATCCCTTAATTTTTAGTAAATTTTGGAATTAGTCCATTTAAAATTTTGGACCAATTTAGTCATTCATCTTTTGAAATACATGAACTTAGACTTTTTAATCAAATTTTGTTAGATTTATTTTATGTTTCTTACGTATTTCAGGATTGTATTTAAGTTATTTATATTGTTTGACACATCCTTGCTTTAATATTAAGTAAAATATTATTATGAAACGTGTTTGAAATGTCAAATAAACTTAACAAAATTTGATTAAAATGACTAAATTCACGTATTTCGAAAAATGAAAGATTAAATTGATCCAAAATTTTGATATAGATTAATTTCAAAATTCGCTAAAAGTTAAGGAATCAAAAACATATTTAACTCTAACTTTTATATTGATTTGAAATCGAAACGTTGTTGGAAATCTCATGTCAACTAAAGATAAAATAATTTTATAATATATAAGTGGATACAAACATCACTTTATAAACTAATTTTGTAAGATTGAATTGAACTTAAATTTTATTGTTTAACGGACTAAAATGTGTACGTTGTTATATTCATCTTTAAGTAAAGACTATACATCCAAAATGATATTTGAATTAAGAAATAAACTTATAAACATAATGGAAATCGCATGAAAACTAATTCAAAAATTAAAACATTTTAATACATTTTTTTTCGGTTGTTAATGTCTAGATAGTTAATAAAATAACATCATACTTAAAATTTAAAGCCCAAATGTTTTATTATTAATTAGAAGAAAAAAAAACAACTATATACATAAATAATATAGTGGAGATGGTTTGTAATAAATTAAGAGAGCAAGGTGAGTGCTTAGAGCAAAAAAGGGAGTATTAGAAAAAAGGTTAGTTTCCCTTAAATCCTAATTAATTGTTCCTTGATATATGCTTTATATGAAAGATGAGCAATAAAATTGGATATATATTAAGAAGTTGTTAATTAATTAGTAAATATAATTAGGGTTATGGGTGATGACTTGAGTGAGACACAAAGGTTCCTTCCCACATGCTGGTTCTTCTTATTTGGAGCTAAAATCAATTTGGATCCACTTAAGTTGTTATTATAATAATAGAGAGTGGTGGGTGTTTATCTTAAAAAACTATGATAAAAATCAAAGTATGTCATTTATTTATTAACACCCAAATAATGCTTCCCTGGTGCCCATTCCATTAAAACTGCATTATTATTCCTAATACTATATTTATCTTGCAAATGGAAGTGCCATTTGTACTCTCTTTTTTTTTTCTCATTTGTTAACTTCTTCTTTTTTTGTGTCTAGAGGGTTCAGGTGCTTTTTTGTTTTTGGTTTGTGGCGATGGAAGTAGCTTAAGAAAGGTAATTTATTCCTGTGCTGTTATAAATTTCTCCTGCATCTCATATAAAAAAAATTATTTTCTTACTTTTTCAATTATATAATTTAAAGTGATTATTAAAAATAAAAAATAACTTTTAAATTGTACAAATCGAAAATTAAAAATTACTTATGACTGTGCAAACCGGAAACCATTTTTTTCCTAAAGAAATGGGTTTTCATATATATCAGAAATTAAAATTGATTTCTGTAATCAAAATTTGGATTAAATATGTTTTTGTCCTTCAGTACAAATTGGAATTAGTCTCTCTTAAAAATCTTGAACTAAATAATTTAGTCTTTCAATTATGTAAATGTGTGAATATAGTCGTTTTAACCAAATTTTATTAAGTTTATTTGACGTTTTAAACACATCTCATTATAGTATTTTAGTTTGTTTATATTGTTTGACAAATGTTCGTTTTAATGTTAATTGAGAAACTTCAAATAAACTTAAAAGAAATTGATTTAAAAGACTAAGTTCACACATTTCTAGAAATGAGAGACTAAATTGGTTCAAGGTTTCTAAGAGAGACTAATTCTAATTTTCACGGAAAAGTTTAAGGAAAAAAAATGTTTAATCCTAAAAAGTTTAATAAAAGTCAAATATTTTTCAGACTCTACGTTCCAAAAACTATTCTTTTTTATCCTTTTCAACTTTTGAAAGTTGTTTTTGAATTTTTAATTATACAATTTAAAAGGAATAAAAATAAAATTTCTTTTACATTGGGATGCAGGGGGATTTATGGAGGTGCAAGAAGAAAGTGTTCTTAAGAAATTTAAATACCTACCCTACAAGGAAATTGGACCACTGAGCCCAATAATACTACCAGGGAAAACAGTAACGGTTTTGATTTTCAATTTTCTCTGCATATTTTTGGAATGGATTTTCTGAAATATAAAAAATACATTCCGAAAAAAAATTGAAATGAAAATTTGAGATGATCCCTATCAATCATTTAAAAAAAATATCTGAAATAAAAAATTTACATTCCAAGTTACTTAATTCAATATTTACTAGTGAGATATGAAAAAGAAAAATGAATTGTGAATAAATGTGATATTGTGAGCGAAGAGAATTAAAAAAAAGGAAAATTAACTAAAAAGTTGAAAGTATTATAAATTTAATATTTATATGAGTGCAAATGTTCTTAGAAACATCATAGTGATCGTCTGAAGAGAGGGATTAGGTTAACTCGTCCAAGAATAATGATAGAAATATTATTTTATTATCAATTTCATGTCATAAATTAGTAAATAATAATATCAACTTAAGGGTTTTAACGCATTTCTTTTAAATACAACTTTATTGTTGATTGAATTTAAAAAAAAAAATTGTAGATTCCGCTTCTGATTTAACTATTCCCTCCTAATTTCATAATTTGTAATGATTTTTAACTAATAATAGAGAAACTAAAAAAAAAGAGTATTTTTAGCACTCATCAAACTAAAATATACAATTTAGAGAATAAGGTTCTCTCTAAGACCCAGGAAATTCATATAAATAATAACTAATAAAGTACAAGTAATGGTGAGTTGATAATAAGCTAAGAGAATTTCTTGACAAGTCCTAGATAAGAAATAGTACTAACTCAAGTGGTTGAGAGTACTTAGTTATGTTAAAAGTATTTGGGTTTGAGTATTGTATGTGCCATTAGTGTGATATTTTAATTGGGTTTTATTTTACCAATATATTATGAATGTGAACACATGGTTTAAGCTTGTATGTATGTGTGAATTAACAGGAATCATGTGATAGTTTGTTGGTGTGCATGTGTTTGATGGGTAGGAAGGATGTGGGTTTGAATCTTGGCTAGAGTGAATATATTAACTTTATGTTTTACTATTTTGCGAGTGGTTAAATGATCTAGAAACTGTAGAAATTTTCTAGGAAACCTGAAAGGTAGTAGTTTAGGTGTAGTAATGGCTATTTAAATTTGAATTAATTTCGTTTTTATCGTTTTTTTATTTATTTTGGGTTGAATTGGTGAGAGGGAAAAGAGAGAGTGAGAAAGCAAAGAGTTATAGAGTGTGGTAGCAGAGAGGGGACTGGAAAAGTGTGGCGTAGAGGGAAAGAGTGAGGGTTGAAAGGGAGTTGGAGAGGATACAAAGAGTGGAGTCTTTGGACAACAAGCGCGAATCATTATAATTTCATGGAGCAAGGAAATCAGGTAAGGGGAGCTAACTTTATATTTTTCTTTTATATGAATATGTGTTATCTCGTGTTGATAAGGGTTTATGGAAAGATCAGATGAATCTTAATAGGAATGCATTAGTGCGTCGATGAATAATACAATATATATGAATTTTAAACTCTTTCATATTTCGTATTCTTATTATACATCTAAATGTGCCGTGACAAATGCATTATAATATATTAGTCTGGAGAAAACGGGTAAGATGTTGGGTCGTTGTGTTTGGAGTTGCAGAAGTGAATTAAGCATTGTAGGATTGGTGATTTGCTTTACTTTTTGGTTTGATGCATTTTGATGGATGAGTGTACACAGATGTTTCTTTTATGCATCATAAGTAAATCTTTCGAATATTAGGTTTTCGGTATTATCAATGGGATAAAGATGATATGGTTTTGGAAAATTACAGTTTTGGTTTTGCTCTGTCAAAGCAACTTTGATGGGGCATAATGTGTTTTGCTTTTATTATGGTTAGATGAAAAGACAATATGTGACTTGGTTAGAATTTATTTATATAACGTAGGGTATAAAAATTAAAGGGGATATTGTTTAGTTTAAAGCTTATAATAAATCATACAATTTTCAAGAAAACGAAATTATATGCAGATGAATATATTATATATATTTTAGGATTATGATGTATAAACATATATAATAATAAGGGAATAAGTAACGTGCAAGTGTGGGAGGGCTTAGGCGGTCTGCACTGCCCAACGCTTAGGCTATGCTAGGTGTTGGTGCAGTGGTAGGGTGCGTTTGTTGTGTATTTTGCATGACTCTTTGTGAGAGTTTGGTCAGGGATATGTTGGACTAGTTACAAGCGGAAAGGTTCGTAACGAAGATTTGAGATGTGTGATTGATGCGGGCGGGGAGGTCCGTATCTTTTGTACTCTTGTGTGGATACGAGCGGGGAGCTTCGTATGTTCCGTGCTCACACTTGAGGCTACTATGAGCGGGGATGTTCATAGTAGGTGTTCACGCATGTTGGACTACGAGCGGGTAGGTTCGTAGAGTTGGACTACGGGCGGGGAGGTCCGTAGAGTTGGACCACGAGCGGGTAGGTTCGTGGAAGCATTGGAATCCCTAAGACCAGCTTGAGTATGTACATATTATAGTGCAATGTGCTTTTCTTAATTTTCATTTTGATGTTATGATGTGAGACTTGGACCAGGAGATGCTGATTGTGTCATGAGCGGATAGGTTCATGGCTGGTGGTGAACATGTGATGATATGAGCAGGGAGGTTCATATCCTGATGCTCTCGTGTGGGGATACGAGCGAGGAGGTTCGTATGTTTCGTTCTCACACTTGAGAGTTGCTGCGAGCAGGGAGGTTTGTAGTTGGTGGATCACGTGTGTTGGACTACGGGCGAGGAGGTCCGTAGTGTTGGACTACGAGCGGAAAGGTTCGTAGAAGTAGGACCACGAGCGGGCAGGTTCATGGAAACATCATATATCCTGAGTCCATGGTCAATTATTTGTGTGACTTGCAGGTTTAAAAACCTTGGGATAATAAGGTCTTAGTTAAGAATTAACTAGAATAAAATAGTTGGGTGTATCTTGATTTTACTAATTTATATGTTAACTATTTATGAGCTCACCCTTTCTGTGTGTGTGTGGCGATGATCGTGTGACTTGTCACACGGGAGCAGATGATGTTCCAGATGATGCTGGTGTGACATAGAGCTGGAGAGGGGCTAGCGTGGGAAAGCTTTTTATAGAAGTTTACTATCATTTTGATTTCAGATTTTTTTGGTAAACTGCATTTTTACTGGAATATGAACCAGTATGGATTATTAGAACACTATGGTTTAATTGGATGAGTTTAATAAATGTTTTTAATTTCCTGTGTTTTGGGAAAACATTTAAATAAATGTGACTTTATTATTTATTTTATTTTATATTATTTAAAATTAGTAATATCCGACCGGGATGTTACATTCTCACACTTTCCAGATTTTCAATTAGAATTTGTCAAGGTTATACTATGATATTTCTTTATTTCATTATTATGTTTAATAT
>Ga0214543_1006220_pt1 | contig 21406 bp, 16 predicted proteins | sample CNSS2metaG_FD_160094 | JGI IMG/M metagenome (GOLD analysis project Ga0214543, IMG submission 160094) | Root nodule microbial communities from cowpea collected in UCLA plant growth center, Los Angeles, California, USA - CNSS2 | ecosystem: Host-associated > Plants > Roots > Nodule | place: USA...
GCCATGCTCTACTTTCTCTTAATTACCTACAAAACAAGACAAACAAGGATTAGCATATTGGTTTAAGTTAATCTAATCTTGGTCAAAGGTCAACTTTGGATCAAAGTCAACAAGTCAACCAAAATAAATCAACTAGAAACCAACTTAGGGAATTCAAACTAAAGTAATGCAAAACAAAGATAAAGGTGATGGCATAGAAGACTCCCCTCTAAACATGCTTCTAGTGATCCTTCTTGATGGAGCTTCTAAGGAGGTGGTCATGCCTTCATCAAAGATGAACACAAAAAGGCATTGGAATAGGGGAAAAATAATGACTTATCACTAATGCGTCTATGATCACTACCCTTAAGGTCTTATTTGTTATATGTTGTGCAAGTCTTCTAGGAAATTAAGAAGTTACTTTGGTTAATTAACTTTTTACTATATATAAGAGGTAAAAAAATAGACAAGTTAGACATAGTAATATTTAATTGAGAAGTTACTTTGATTAAATTTGCTATGATTAATCCAATTACGAAATTATAGCAAAATCAACCCTAAAAGCTTAGGAATCCATGGAATGTAGAAATAACATAAGAATATAAAAGAATGGAGAGTAAGACGTGATTAGGTCCCCCAAAGGTCCCTCAATCATATCTTGTGTTTAAGTGCTTATTTACCTTTTTAGATCTTTAGTTCTCCATTGTTGGTATTTTTTACATGTAGGACTTTAGTCCATCATATAGTTGAAAATATGAATATTTGGTAATCTTAGTCTTTAAATCAAACCTCAAATCAAATTAAAATTTCTCTAACTTTTTTATTTCATGACAAGCACAAGAATAAAACAGGTTAAACTATGTCTTTCGCCCTCATTTTTATAGAGGAAAATCTCAAATAGCTCTCTTTATTTTTAAGCGTCTTAATTTAGTCTCTATTTTTAGAAATTTGATGCAATCAGATCCTTTCCGTTAGTACTGTACTAACAACATTAAAGAAGTGTTACGTATCAATTCAAGTTTTTTTTTTTTTACTTTTTCAATTTTTTTAATTTCTTAATATTTTAGAAAAAATGAAACTTAACCACGTGTCAAGCTAACGTTGTGCCACATAACAGCGGTAGTGCGATGTAGTTGTGGTAGTGACATGTTCACTATCACGCCAAGTGTCATTATCTTAGTCTCATTTTGGTTCTATATTTTTACTTCGTCTCAATTCAGTACCAATTTTTTTTTTCTTAAAGTGAGCAATTCATGCATCTTCAAATTTAAATTCAATTTTTTAATTTAATTTTTATATAATTGTCATACAAATCTTTTATTAAAATTGGTATTTTTATTACATATTTTTAACAAGGTTATGTTTATTTAAATTTATATTTTACGATGAACTTTATTTTGAATTGTTTTCAAATATTAAAATTATTGTTTTAAGTTGTCATAAAATTGTTTAAAGTTATTTTAACGTTTACAATTAAATTTATAAACACTACTAAAAAAACTCATATTTCTTGCCAATTTTGTTTTGAAATTTTTTTCGTAGAAAATATTTACAAATTTTGTTGTGAAAAAAAAAATTTACAAGAAATTGCTACTAATTTTCTTGCAAAATATTTTGTATAAAACACTTTTCGTAACAAATTTTGTAGGAAATACTTGCAAATTTTATAATTTTATAGGAAATGATTATCTACGAAGGAATTACCTGCCAATTAAAATTCTTAAAAAAAATGGCAGAAAAAAGTCTTGCAAATTTTTTTTTAATAAATTTGCAAGAACAATCCCATGTAATATGAGAATTTCTAGTAGTGAAAATTGTTATTTTTAAACCAACTAAAACATGCATATACAAATATTGAATTTTACACATTTTAAAAATATACATTATTTGAAATATAAATTGAAATAAACAAAATATTAATGTACGATGTAATAAAATATTACAAATAAAGTTAATATAAATATAAATTTTAAAAGAATTAAAAAATTGATACATTTATTTTATTTTATGAAATGCAATTGATAAACAAGTTTTAACATATTTGTAAGTTGAAATTAATTTGATTTTTTTTCTATTATTACTTTTTGTTAATAACTTTAAAACAAATTTTAAAAAAAGTTAATGTAAAATACAAATTTAAATAAACTTAATCTAGTTAAATAAGGTAATGACACTTGGCGTGATAGTGACATGTGACACTACCATTGTCACATCATAATGTCATTTTGATGTGGCACGACGTTAGCTTAACACATAGCAATTTTGTTTTTTTTTTCAAAAAAATTTAAAAATTTTAAGAAAAAACGCGAACTAACATATGACACCTCTTTAACTTTGTTAGTACAGTATTAACGAAAATGACCTGATTGCATCAAATTTGTTAAAATATGGACCAAATAGAGGAGCATAAAAATAAAGGGACCTATTTGAGATTTTTCTAAAAAACGTGGATAAAAGACATAATTTAACCAATAAAAAAAACTAACTTGGTTACTCAACTTGAAAACAATAAATAATTTTGAAGAATATGTATTTGGTTAAATAAAATTTTTAGATATTTATGAATGAGCTAGTGCGATATTAATTTGAATTTTATTTAGGAATGAGCATTGTGGATTCTCTAAATAAGCTCATTACATGAATATTTTATTAAAAAAATAAATAGAAAAAAAAATATGGAGACCACATCAAACCTATGATAAAACTATGTTACATGCATAGGCAAAATAATACTAATTACATAAAGTAAGTAAAATCGTGGATGGTTAATAATACTTCTATAATACTTTGAACTCTATATACTTGAAAAAAGGGAAATCCTTCAACATATTAAGAAATTGAGCATTAGCCAAACTTCTCACATTCTGAAAAAAACCTTTAAAACTCATTTTTTAAAAGTCCTTACTTTGAATGATTTAGTGTAAGATCCGAGAAAATTATATAATTAAATAAATAATTATTTAATATAAATGAGGGTAATGGAATCTTTATGGAATTTAACATGGGGAGTTATGACAAGAAATAGTACTAGTTCAAGTGGTCGAGAGTACTTGACTATTATGAGAGGACTCAAGTTTAAGTCATCTGGATGTCATTAGTGTGCTAATTTAATTATTTAATTATTTTAATAATATTCTTGATCTTGGATGACTGTTTGTGCATTTTTCTGGATTGTATTGTATTTCTAGAAATTTTCTAGAAACTACCTAACGGGCCTTCAAAGCTGACAGACGACTCATGTTAAAAGTAACCAGTTTTTGGGTTGCTGCTAAGAAACACTTCGCGGTGATGAACTACCGCCAGGCGACGCATGCGAGTGTGCTTTGTGTGATATGCTTATGGGTTATCTGGGGATTTTAGGGGTCGTTAGAGTCTCTACACCATGAATAACTGTGTTGATATACAAATTGTATGTTGTGAACCCGTGATTAGGGCAATTGAATGAATCAGTGATTTCTTAGGTATGAGGGTTTGTATTGATTTGGGGGGTTTTGGGTAGCATGATTTGGATTGCAATTGGTGGTGATTTTCTATGCAACTGACTGTTAATCAACGGTATGTGGAGTCGAATGTGTTAACAAATGGTGGGAATGGAGATTGGGCGAGTATACTGAATTTTAGGGAGTTATGGTTCGCGTAAGTACAGTACCAATCGGAAATTTTTCCAAAAAGTGATGCACCGCCTAGCGGCAACCTATGCTTTAATAAATTGTTGAGAAACTTTATGAGTATAGTAGAGAAACTTTGTTGAGATGACTCTAATAAACTTCTCTCTTTTTGTGAATCAACTTAGGCTAGAGTTCTTCTTATTGGTTTCCTCTACCCTCCTTCCTTGAGTATTGGCCCAACCTCATTTGAGAGCTCTTCCAAACACCATTGCCCCACCACTTCTCCTCTCATCTTCTAGCTTCTGCACCTTCATCCTTCTCCATGGAAGTGCCATCAATTCTGCATGGCTTCCTTTCTTTTGAAGATGGACTCATCACCTTAACTATGGAGCTTGTTGAGGCTTTCCTTGAGTTATGGATCGGAATAGAGGATAAACACATAGCGATCTCGGGTTGTGGCCTGATGATATTGGAAAACCGATGTGAGTATGCGTGTTGTGACATGTATGAAGGGGCTTCACTTGATTAGGCAAATCACAAGTTGTGGCCAGTGAGGTTATGAATCTTATGTTGAGAATACGAATTGTGGTTCGTATTGGGAACTCTACCTGGTGTTACGGATGATGGTTTGTAAAAGTAGTCTCGCACATGTATCTACGAGTTATGGCTTGTAGTGGTGGAACCACGAGTTATGGCTTGTGGCAGCAAGGATTATCTTAAGGTCATCATCTAGGGATGTAGAACGTGAATGAACATGGTGGCGGTCATGTTTTCTGGAATCGAAAGATAGAGGTTCTTCGACGAGGGGGTGTGTGTGAACTTTACTTTGGTTATGTAATTGTTTATTTTTTAAGCTCACCCTATCTGCTTGTGTTTGACGATTATCGTGTAACTCGTTACACGGAAGCAAATGATGTTTCAAGTGGAGCTAGTGACGCTTAGTGCCGAAGAAGGGCAGGATAGGAAAAGCTTTATGGATCATTTTTAATGTTCTGTAAATAGTAATTGTACTCAATTTTTGGAGATGTAAACATTGAGTTTAACTTATGTTTTTTAATCATGGCACGTTAATGAAGTTTGCAATTTTTCCCCGTTTTGGAAAATAGTTTTTATTCAATACGATATTAATACTATAATTATTTTTAGTGGCAGACCTTGCTATTGACTAAGGGGGCCATGACCCCCCAATTTTTTTTACATTTATCTATATTATTTAATATATGATTTTAAATACATTTTTTTAATTTAATATTTTAATATATTTAATATATTTAATATTCTAATAATTTTTATACATTTATATATATATATATATATATAAAAGGAAAAGTCTTTTTATTCACATTTATTTTTTAATTTTATTTTTTAAATGTTTTTTAAATAAAAATAATTATTTTATTAATATTATCTTTTAAATGGTTATTTGTTTAATTTAACCATTTTTATATTTGTTTATTTTTTAAAATTTAATCATTATAAATGAAAATTAATTAAAGTAAAAATATAAAATTTATTTATATTTAATTTTATAATTATAATAATTACAATAATTGTAATTTTATTATTTTTTATTATCATAAAAAAAATTAAATACAATGTTTTGACTAGTTTATATAAAAATTTTGGGATTATCCTTTTGGTTTTTATCTTTGTTCAAAAATATCAAGTTGGTCCTCTAGCTTTTTTTTGTCTCAATTTGGTCCGATTATTGAAAAAATGACGCAATTTTGTCCTTTATTCGTCAAATTTCTTGAATCGAACCAAGGATTTTTCATCAAAATTGAAGTTGTTGATAAAGATGGTTTGCTTTGTTGGTGTAATTGACATAATCTTAGTTTCAACTTTGATTAAAAATCATTACTGTGCTTCAAGAAATTTAACGAAAAAGATCAAATTGCATTAATTTTTAAAAAATGGGACCAAATTGAGACTAAAAAACATTAAAGGGCCAACTTGATATTTTTGGATGAAAAAATTGACTAAAGAATAATTCAACCAAAATTTTGGCACCCAAAATATTGTTTGAAGATTCGCCACTGATTATTTCTATTTTTTTTAATTAATAATATCCGGCCAGCATGTTACATTTAGTATTAACATTATTTTAGCCTACTCCTACAATGTGTGTGTGTGTGTTATGAATTAGAGATGACTGAATTTCCAATCACTGTATATTTTTTTCTTGTACAGTGATTATATATATATATATATATATATATATATATATTTATATATATTTATAGTGTTATATATGTTTAGTCATAAACTTGGATGCGAAATTGGGATTAGTTCATGTCACAAACTTATATATTTTGGTCCTCAAATATTAAAGTTGAATAGATATAGTCCATTTAACCTAATGACATTAATTCTTTTTTTGGAGTTTGTTAAACAGTGCTTTCATGGTGATATTTGAGCTAGAACATATTAAAACATTATTCAAAAATCATCATAAAACATGTTTGATAGGTCAAAAATATTTATCGCAGTTGGGTTAAAATTACTATACTCATTTATTTTTAATATTGAAAGATCAAACTATATCAAAGTTTTAGACAGACAAATTTTAATTTTGCGTCGATTGAGACCTATTTTTAAAAAGATAAAAATTAATAAATTGTGAAATTATATATTGAAGTTGTTATTAATTTTAATGGATATCTAGTAGGAGACCCATGCATACGCACAAATCATGTTTTTTTTTTTTAATTTTGTTATTTTGAAAACAGATTTTAATATTATTATCTATAAATCAATTATTTATAATTAAATGATTTTGAAGACTTTAATTGTAATTTAAGTATATGTAATGATGACATTGATTTAATAAATATATAATTAATATAATTACAAAGAATTAATTATTATTATATATTATGTTTTTTTAAGTATATTTGAATGATGAATTTGAGACGAGGCAGATTAACTAACGGATTAAAATTCATTTTACAATCTCTAGATGTAACTCTTCACCAATTATTTTTTTTATTTGTCATTACATATTTTTAATTAATATTAGATAAAATTAAATTAAAAATAATAAAAAATTTATATACTATAAAACATATCCATAATATATATTGTTACTTTTTCTACTATAAATTGTGTTAAGGGAAATATATATATATATATATATATATATATATATTATGAAAAGAATAATAAATTAAGTTTTCATAATATGGAATATATGAAATTATAATTGAGAAGCATTTTCATATTACCTATAATATAAGATAGATGATTACGCGGCTAAAAGAGCATGAAAATAATTGTGCATGTTTATACAATTAATGCAACATTATTACCATCAAGACCACTTGTTACTAAGATAAACATGATTTCTTGGGTACAATTAATATAATTAAATTGAAAATAAAATTTTTATGAAAATATGAAGAGATGGTGGCAAATGAGGAATTATTATGTCTTATCGAGACGTGTACAGACTGATATTTGTGAAGCATGTTGATATATATGGCCAGGACATTTTGATTTGGTGCAGACGTTTCATTTAGTTTGCTTAAAAGAAAGTTGGATCACTATGGTTGTGGTTGTTCAGAAAGGAAGAAGGAAATGAGTCATCCACACCAGTTATAGCAGGGTTCAACCATCAAATGTCTATTTTGAAGCCTTTTAGCTTTACCAATTTCTACTAGAACTCCATCATGGTCATGGAACCCTCAGAGGTTTGTCCCTTTGCATCTTTCATTTTCTTTAAGTTTTTTTGTGTTTCATGTGTAGACCTAGTTTCTGGACCAAAGTTTTAATTTTTCTATGATCGTCTGCTTCAACCATCTCTTTTATTTTTTGTACAAAGCTTTTATTTTTATGGATCGTTGTGGTTTTCTATATCACAGGACTGTCTAGAGTTTGAAGAAGGTTTTTATGAACAATGGGGAAAATCATGGGGACAAACTTTTTCAGTGATCCGAAAGAAAACGTGATCAATATAGAGTTTGAAGAAACTCTTCTTGCTCAAAGATAGATCCGTGCAATTGAGGACATAATGAGGTTTTATGATCTTAACGATGTGGTGTTCGATACTTTCGCATAAGGGTGTTCAATTTGGACTGGAATGATGTTGAGTATCGTAGTAGAAGAAAGAATGCTCTTGCATGTAACCCTCTGTCCTCAATAAGGTTTTTCCAAGCATTTAGGGTGCAGTTCATCCCAAACACGGTATTCAACTTTAGTCCAGTTTTATTATAATTTGTAGTGTAGATTATAGATATTGTTGCCAATATTGGCTTTTTGTTGATTCTTTTGATAATTTTTGTTAACTTTGCCCGATCACTTCCAAATATTTTATGAGCATAAAGTTTCCTTTAACGATTCGGTCAAATTGTATGATCCTTTGTCACAAGTTTGAAATATATGTGGACATAGATGAGGCTGGGAGGATGGTATTGTTTGGTTTTTGTCGGTACGTTTCATTCTATGGGTTGAGTTCTCCTTGTTTACTACATTTAAATTATGTAGGAAACAATATCTGTCTTCACAAGATCTTCTCGGCCTAAGGAATTGAAATGTATTATAAGAGAGATTTGGCCAATGCTTCCAACACCCAAGTTCAAGTTGGTTTTGCTGATTGTGAGAAAATATTAAGTAGGTATGATGTTCAAGCATCTTCTTTGGTATGGTTTATATTTATAGTTATGTGTTTATAATTTTCATTTATATTTATGTTGTTTTAAAACATTTTGTTTGAATGTAGTATTTGGATGCGAAGTTTGTAAAACAATGCTTGGTGAAGAGGCGAAAAACCTACGTGCTGACAAATGGGCAATCACAATACTGGAACTTCAAAATTTGTTGGACAGGCGGAAGTACATTTGAGTGTTATCTCACATGTGGTTGGAAGAAATTCTGTAAGGAAAATGGGTTGGCTGTTGGTGATCGTATAAGATTTATGGTAGAGAATAACGAAAAGAACGTGATCCATATTTTGAAGATTTAGGATATGGAAGTGTTTGTTAATATTTTGGTGTCTGAAACAAATGTATGGGACCTATGAACAATTTCTTTATCTTTCGTTTTCATGATTTGCACATCTCCAATATTTTGTATGTCAACATTAATATATTTTGGTATGTTGGCATGTATATTTATGAAGACCTGATTATTTAGTATTAAATTGAGTACGTCTACTGATTTTCTCTACTAATTATCTCTACTAATTGTCTCTCGTAATTGTTAAATTATTTTCTTCCAGTAGTTTATATTTTCATTAAGTAGATTATTTCAATAACCAAAAATTTTGAATAAATTAAAAATATATATTACCAAATTTATATTTTCATTAAGTAGATTATTTCAATAACAAATGAACTTCAGTACTCTTAGGCCTTTCCCCATTTGGTGCTTGTCTCCATGCGTTAGCTTGACCTACTATTAGTTAGTGTACTAAAATGAAAAGTTGGTGTCTATAGTGGATAGGAGATAGGGTGGTTAAGTTGCATGAAGCAACCACCCTTTCCACTTCTCGCACGGCTCAAGAAATACAGGGGATCAGAGACTTTAAGTTGGATTTTTTATTTGCCTCTGCCTGAGGAATTCATAATGAACCACATAGATGGAGGGGAATCAAATTGAAAAACAAATACAGGGGAAACGTTACTACAAAAGAGAGTCCAAATACACATCTTAAAAAGAAAAAAAAAGGAGAGAAAGCAAATATACAGGAGAGAAGGAGAGCAATAGAAATCAGTGACAACAATGAGAAGGAACTGCTTACTGCCAGATGCATTGGAGAGGATCTATAAGAGGTACACTTTTGAACGCTTTAGCATGAACATAACTAATGTTGGCATGAACTGATGTGGTGTTAGTATAGCATTATTTATTTGTTGGATTGTTCATTATAAAGTTGTGTTTTATGGAAACGTGCTTGAGTGATGTTACTTGAATGCTGGAAACATGTTGTCTCCTCTACTCACCATATCCACCATGTTTGTAAATGTGTTATTTAATCCTGCACAAAAATAAATAGACAAAAACCAAGCTCCTCAACCCATCATCTAACCCCAAATTCATCCTCTCCTGCAACTAATAAAACAAAAAAGACCCATTCATGTTTTCATCACATGTGAGATCCCAATTCCTTCACATTTCATCCACTCGTAACCACCATAACCATTTTCTTTTTCTTCTTGATTTCCAGCTTATTCATGAATACCTCCATTATCCATCCCCATCAAAAATCCATCACCCGTTAACCTTTCACCATACTCACTTCCACCAACACGCAATTCACACATAAATAAGCCAAAATCCATCTCGGCTTTCATATTTAATCACATATTCGCACCTTCATCCAACACCAATTTTTTCTTCCCCATTCTTCCATCACCTTCAACCTACAATCAGAAAGCAGAGAGTCGGCGAGTCAAAGCTCGAATAGGCTGAATGATGATGGTCTCCGAATGGCAGGGTCGCGCAGTCGTGAGTGGAATGGTGCTCGCGCAGAAGCTATTCTATGTCACACCTGAGATGAAGGAGCACGAAGAACGAGCACCCTTGGGTTCTCGTCGACATCTCTGACATCGGTTGGCATTGCTGGCAAGCCAATCGCGGGATGGCACGGTGAAACAGAGACAAAGGTGGTGTTTTGGTGGACAATGACGAGAGAGAAAGTCTAGCGGAAGAAGAAGATGGAAGATGAGTCGTCGCCGGAGAGTCGCCGGTAATGGCCTCTGGTCAAGCAGGACGAAGCGACAGCGAGCAGGCCTCTGTTGGAATGGCTTTCGTTTCAGAGAAATGAAAATTAGGGTTTTCTTTTTGTTTGTTAAAGGGAAGATGGGCTGACCAAACTTTCTGCACCTTGCACCCCCATAATTCTTCTTGCACCCCTCTATTTATTTTTTGTGTTGTTTCCATTTCGTTTGTGCACCCCCTGGATGTTATTCCCACTCCCCTTGCTCTGTATTTTTGTTTTGGGTTTTATTGCTTGCAAACACCACTACTCTTCCCTGACTACTTCCTACACCACCATGTTTACTGACCCCACTCCCTTTGCATATTTTATTGTCACTTTTGGGCTTGTTTTATATTTTACTTGTTGCACTCCCATTTTTATTGTACACACCTGATTTACTTCATGCACCTCCTACGTTATTCATGCACCATTATATTTTTGTATTCCACTCTTATCCTTCTTAATTAAATTTCATATTTTTATTTATTCTTTTTTCTTTTAAAAAAACAAAATATTTGAAAATTATAAAAATTACAAAATAGAAAACAATCTAAAAAGTGAAAAATCTTCTTTTTCACTTTATTGTGTTTGTCCGGTCGCCCGCACCGTGTGACACTTATTTTCAAAAAATACAAAAAATAGTTTCCTTATCTTTTAGTGTCTGTTCGACCGGTCGCGTCGTGTGACATATTTTCAAGTAATTCAAAAATACAAAAAAAAAAATACAAAGTTCTAAAAAAATTAAAAAGTCAACCCTTCTTCAAACAAATATCTTCTTAAGAACTACGTGATCTTTGATTCTCCATTGCGAGATACGTAGGAGCAAGGTCAGTCCTTGTCAGGTTCACTTTCAAAAAATCAAATCATTTTCCAAAATGTTTTCCAAATATCTTTTAAAAAACTACGTAACCCTAATTCTCATTTTTAATGAGAATACGTAGGACCAAGATCAATCATTGTTGGACCCAAAGAATTAAAAAAAAAATATTTTTGTTTCATTTTAGCATTATTGTATTATTATTTTTGGAAAAAATTAACATTTTGAAAACCACATCAACTTTGCATTTTTAATTAAAGGTATCGTCCTCGAGCAGACGTTGTAGGGTGGTAACACCTTCCTTAGGCGTAACCGACTCCCAGATTCAAAAATATGGTTTTTTGCAGACTTATTTTATCTTTATGGTTTTCCATAGTTTTTCAGAAATAACTATGGTGGCGACTCCAAATCTTTTTTTTAAACCCGTTTCCTTTTTTTTTTGTTCGTCGTCCCGTCGCGATTCCGGTTACGACACATAGCATAGGATAACATGATTGGGAATTATCTTCTAATCATCTTGAATGGCCAAGGTGACTGTGATGGTGACATAGACATATGTGGAATGTAAATTTTATTTCCTTTGTTTTTTCCAGTTATAATCTTTGCACTGATTGCATGCTTTGCAAGTCTAGTCACTATTAATCTACTTCCATTACACAAACCTTCAGATTGATCCAAATTTCTCAAAAGCATAATTGGGGTCCTAACCTTCAGTCTGATACTATGGTTTGGTAATCCTGATGTTCTCAATGAATTTAAAAATTCTGGTGTAATATCGTCATATACATCAACGTCCATGGTGTTAGAAGTATATATGAATGAATGACAAAAAACTTACAAACCAACAAATCTGCAGAATATTGCCCATCAATGATATCCTTTATACTTTTGAACTTCCAAACTGTCAACACCCAATTTCGTCCGGGTGAATAAATTTGTTTTCAAAAAAAAATAAAAAATAATAAAGTTTTTTAGTTAATGGAAAATAAAAAAATGTGAAACAAAATTTTCTTCAAAGATTTTCAAAGTTTAATTTTAGAAAAAAAAAAGAAAAAAAGAGAGATGAAAAAAATAATAAAAAAAGAAAATGGAAGGAAAGGTCCAATTTGTTATTAATTATCATATTTCTTTTCATGAGCCCAACAACTCAAATATTTTATACCCTTTGTTTCTGAAAGAGAAATTAGTGATATGATTGTAATGATTAGAAGCAAAATATCTTCAAATGTTAAGAATCAATATTACTAATTGGGATTGATTTTGTTCTCTGATTTGTTGACGGTTAGAATCAATATTAATGATCTAGATTGATTTTGTGCTCTGATTTGCTGCGATTTGATTCTCATAATGTGTTGCTATCATGACCAACTCCTTCCTTATATTTTTCATTACAATTAAGACTGAGATTGCATTGATATTGCAAGGTGTGAGTATAAATATGCACTCTATCATACAAAAAAAAGGGGGGGGAGACCGAAAAGAAATTCTCTATATACTTCTCTAATTCTTTCTCATCACCACTCCTACACACACCTCTTTTTCTATCTCTCTTTAAAAAAACATATTGAAGGAGGTAGAAAAAAGAGAAGAAAACATTCTCTACACTCTCCCTTCATCTCATTACCACCCACACAGACACCTTTCATATTTATCTCTATTAGAAAAACAAATACAAAATATTAGAAAAGGAAACAAAAAAAAAGGAAAGAGAAAAGGTGTGGAGAGATTGAAAATTTTGTAAGGTACGTCTCTCTCAATTCTTTCATCTTTTGATTTAGTTTTTTTCAGTTTTCATTTTTTTTAATCATAAAAAATATTTTTTTCCCCTTTATTTAGTGTCTGTTCGGCCGCTCGTGTTGCATGACATCCCATTTAGACTTTTGTTTTTTTTTTTCTAAAAAATATATACAAATGATCTGAAAAATAAAAAAATAACTTTCTTTGTTTACTCTTTTATATCTATTTGGTTTCTCACGTCGCAATGACATCCACAACTACTTTAAAATAACTTTAAAAAATATTAAAAATTTATAAATGATTAAAAAAATAAAAAATAAAAGATTAGAAAAAAAAAGAATTTATTTCAAATAATTTAAATAAAAAGGTTTTCAAAATTATAAAACAAATTAAATCATTTTTCAAATAATTTTCCAAAGAGTTTTTTCCATAAAGAACTACGTAACCCTGATTCTTCATCATGGAGATACTTAGGAGCGAGGATTAATCCTAGTCGGGCCCAAAAAACCAAAAAAATATTTTTGTTTCTTTTGTAAATTCATTTATTATTATTTTTAGGAAAATAAATATTTTGAAAAATCACATAACTTTTGCACATTTAATTAACGGTACCGTCTTAGGACGAGCATTGTGGGGTGCTAATACCTTTCCCACGCGTAACCGACTCCCGGACCCAAAATATGGTTTTTCGCAGACTTTATTTTATCTTTTTTTTGGTTTTTCCATAGTTTCCACAATAAACTATGATAAAGACTCCAAACTCTGTTGTTTACAAATTTTAATTTTTTGGTTCGCCGTCCCGTCGCGATTTCAGTTGCGACACAAACTTTTGCAAGTATATTGGCAATTGGTAGCGATCGTATAGAGATTGCTCCTATAAATAATAGCTTAAAGGGATGATCACAAATTCTATATTGAGCTCTGTTCTTTAAGATTTTGAAGTTATGCATTATATAACTTTCTCCCTCCTTTAGTTTGTCTTCCCACGTACTAATGTCTTCCTCCTTAATCATAGCAAGAATAACATCACCCTGACCAGCATAATCATGCATATAACATTAAATATATATTTTTTTCTAAAATACAAAATATATAATGCATATAAACAATGGAATGATACATTACCTTTTGATCTGTCAGAACCATCTCCATATTTCGTTTGTGATAACGCTGTCAAGTGATCAAATTAATACTACTTACACTACAAGAATAGCGTGGATTATCGGTAGATAATTACCGATGGATTTTTATCTATCGCAAAATTTCCATTACCGACGGATTTACTGATGGATATCGGTGTTAAATTTACCGACAGATATATCCGTCAGAACTACGTAGTTAATTCATGACAGACAAAGCATCCGTCGATAATTCCGTCGGTAAATCCTTTTGGCCATTACCGACGGATTAAGTTGTCAGTATATCCGTCGGTACGTTGGTCGATTAAATAAGTTCAGCATCTCAGTTTCCCCCAGCCACTTTCCCCAAAATTTTCCCCAACGCGGTTCTTCGACCAGTGTTGTGCTGTGTCCCCTTTGATCCGTCACATCCCGCCGCCGACCATCCTCAGCCGTTAGAGAGGTCAGAACGCCGACCTAATTTGATCTGTTGTTGTTACGACCCGCTGCCGACGCCAACCGCAACCGTTGGAGAGGCCAGAACACCAACGGCGAACCTAATCGAGCCAAAGCCGTCGTGACCCGCTGCGACTCGCAGCCGTTGGAGGGCCCGGAACGACGGTGTCGTCGCTGCCACCTCTGTTCACGCTGTCTCCAGTGAGGATTGAAGAACGCAATTGCCACTGCCATCTTCACGTCGCCGCGACGTTGACGGTGAGGCTGAGGCTGCCTGTGAGTTCAAATTTTTTTCTTCTTTTCGCCATTCCATTGTGCTATTATGAATTGTGGTATTGTTCTTTCTGTCATGAAGGAGGGTTACAGATTTGTGCTCATAGATTTGGTATTGTTGTTGCTGCTTGTTTGTATTTGGTGTTATTATTTATTTTGTAAATTAATTTTGATATTATATCATTCTTTGGCAGATTTGTTGGCGTGAACAAAGCACTGCGTAAGGGTGGTAATTTTGTTGTTGCACCGGCGACGGAGGTAAGTGGGTACATAAATATATTCATGTGTTGTTTGCAAGAGCCTCAAATTGATCATATATGTATATTCATGTGTTGTTGTTTATATGAATGCTATGCACATATATGCCAACAATCTCTCCCATATAATTTGTAATTTGTTGCTGAATTTGTGCTCTATATAGTTTGGCTTAATGCACTTTATATCTGTCTTGTGGACTGTTATTGAGAATATTGTTGTCCTATCTTGTCTTAGTATAATTTGTCATTCCTGTTTTGTGTGTGTGATATGTGAAAGTGTGTTTGTATCTCCAATGGAGTTTATATCTATAACATTTTACTTTGATTTGCTTTGCATCAAAGACCTTCTTCATCCCACCTAGATGAATTCAATTTTTTGTGATGCATTCGTACGTACAGATTCCTAATGCCTAATTGAATGTATGTAGGTGTTTGATAAAAAATGCCTAATTGAATGTAAATTGTATAGACTACTAAAGTCAACAAGAAAGAAAATTTGACTCTAAAACCTGAAAATAGACTACTAAAGAAAACAAGAAAGAAAATTTTAGCTAAAATGGTCTGCATAGTCATGGGACTTGCATTCCAATTAGGACATTGTAGTATTGTTAGTATTTGGATATCTTACTTAATCAGTGAGATATATCCCCACAATGTCATGATTTGAATAAGTTGTGGAGTGGTATTTGGACGTATGATGTTTCAAGGAAGCAAAATTTTCTAATGAGGGCAGCTTTGATGTGGACTATTAATGATTTCCCTACATATGGGATGTTATCCGGTTGGAGCACACACGGTAGATTAGCTTGTCCGCATTGTATGGAGCACACTAAGTCATTCACATTAACTTATGGTCGGAAAAGTTGTTAGTTTGATTGTCATTGTCGATTCTTACCCATAGAGCATCAGTTTAGGAGAAACAATAAGGCATTTCGGAAAGGGGAAGTTGAAAAGGATGGGCCACCTCCGAAGTTGACCCCATCACAAGTATGGCGTAGAGTCAAAGATTTTCCAAGAGTGTTTGAAAGTGGTGTGACAAGGATGGATGGGTATGGAGAATGGCATAATTGGACTAAAAGAAGCATCTTTTGGGATCTTACATATTGGAAAGATAACTTGCTAAGACATAATCTTGATGTGATGCACATAGAGAAAAAATTTTTTGACAACATCTTCAACACGGTGATGAATGTAAGTGGCAAGACAAAAGATAATGACAAGGCAAGAAGAGATATAGCTTTGTATTGTCGGCGGAGAGACTTGGAGTTGCAATCACATACGAACGGGAAGTTGTTGAAGCCAAAAGCAAATTACACCTTAACAAAAGATGAAGCTAAAATAGTCTGTCGTTGGATCAAAGAGCTTAGAATGCCGGATGGTTATTCTTCTAACTTGGCAAGATGTGTAGATACTGCAAAAGGTAGTATTCATGGTATGAAAAGTCATGATTGTCATGTCTTCATGGAGACATTACTTCCTATTGCGTTTAGCTCATTACCAATGCATGTGTTGAATCCTCTAATAGAAATTAGTCACTTCTTTAAAGATTTGTGCTCAACAGTATTAAAAGGGGATTCAATAAGAAGATTGGAGGAAAATATTCCACTTATTCTTTGTAAATTGGAAAGAATATTCCCTCCAGGATTCTTTGATTCAATGGAGCATCTACCTATTCATCTTCCATATGAAGCATGGCTTGGTGGACCAGTGCAATATAGGTGGATGTATCCGTTTGAAAGGTGATATGATTACTATATTTTCTATATTGTGTTCATGTCCTTCCCTAATGTATTCCTTTTGTTCATATAGATTTATGGGGGAATCAAAACGTTCTGTAAAAAACAAAGCCAGAGTAGAAGGATCAATTTGTGCAGCTTACTTGCATCGTGAGACCACGTACTTTTGTTCTCATTATTTTAAAAACTTCATGTTGTTACCAAGCAATCGTAGGAATGATACACAATGGCAAAGTGAAACATCTGAATCAACATTATCAGTGTTTCAACAAGTTAGTCGTCACGCAGGCAAGGAGGCCATTCATTGGTTAACTGATGTTGAATTCAACTCTGCTCATGTTCATGTGTTGATCAATTGCACTGAAGTTAAATATTATCTTGAGTATGTTCTAATCTAATTTTTTACAACATCACTAGTTTTGTAATGATTTTAAGCAACTTTTATACGTATTGTAATGATTCCTCTTAACAGTTCTTTCCTTGTGGCTGAGCACATACCTCAAGCAAATGCTCCTGCCAACATACATTCAAAGTTTCCTTATTGGTTCAAAAATCAAGTTAGTATGGTCTTGTTAATTAATGAAACCAACTTGGTTAACTTGATTTAACTCTCTATTGTCAAATATTTGTAGGTTTATAACGAGCCATTAAGTCTTAGAAATCAAGAGCTAAGGGATTTGGCAAATTGGACCATGAGATGCGTCAAAGAATGGCACATATACTTTGTTAATGGGTACAAGTTCCACACTAAAGCGTGGTCAAACGGAAAGAAAACAATTAATTATGGTGTGTACGTTAAGGGCCTCATTGAGGGTGGTTATGATGATTTTTATGGGATCATTCTTAAAATATATGAGTTAGAGTACAACACTTGTACTTCTCCAAAGAGAGTTATTGTTTTTTATTGTGAATGATTTGATCCTTCAAGAAGAGGTACAAGAGTAGATCCTAGGTATAATATTGTTGAACTTCAAATAAGTTCAAAATACCAACCATTTGATCCATTCATTCTTGCAAATAATGTTAGACAAGTGTATTATGTGCCATATCCAGCATTTCGTATTGATAAACGTGGGTGATGTGTTGCAATACAAACCAAACCTCAGTGTCGAATTGATTCAAATGAGGTAGAAGAGGATATCGCCTACCAAGTTGATCAAATGTCACATGCCAATGAAATAATTCAAGTAGAAGGTGTGTTTGGGTTGCATGACTTTGATGGTGATCCTGAAGAATTGGCAGGACCTAGACAAGAAGATGAAGACGAATATGATAATGAAGATGGAGAAGAAGAAGAAGAGGAGGAGGAAAAAGAAGATGATGAAGAAGAAGAGGAAGAAGAAGATGATGATGAAGAAGAAGAAGAAGACAATGATGATGATGAAGAAGAAGAAGAAGAAGAAGACAATGATGATGATGATGAAAATTATGATGATGAGGGTGATGATTAAAGAAGTGATTGAAGTCATTTGCATTGAAAATTAGAGTTGTATTATGACTTAATTGAATGACAAGTGTATTAGTTAAATATTTATGATGCTTTTCATTTTCTTGCAAATTTTAGATTATAATTTTATTGATACATGATTAAGCTTTCCACTTCTTTAGCATATTCTCATAATTTAAATTTCACTTAGTTTTCAATGACATTCGGAGGTTCATCTAATCCTGATAAAGGGAAGGAGACAGTCAAACGTGAAGAAAAGAGGCCACCAAAAAAGGCCCGCTATGTTCTGAGGATTCCTGGCATTGTAGGATCCACATCCATTCCACCCCTTGCCACTAGGACCCATAGTGCACCCATACAGTCCCCCTCTCCAGCTGTTGTACCATCACCATCCCCATCCACACCTCTTGTGTTACCCACACCACCCCCTCCTGTGGTACCCACACCACCCCCTCCTGTGGTACCCATACCACCACCCATCTTTCATCTACAAGAACCTTCTCCCTCATTGTCTGGTGCTTTGCACAATATTGTTATACCTTCTCCATCATCAGTCCCTTCTCCTAATATTGTTGGCACCTCAGATACTACTGATGTTGTTGATGTTGACCCTCCTCTTCATGAGCGACCCATGATTGAACCGTTTAATCGAGGGTAATACTTTCTATCAAGTTAAAAATTTATTTCATTACAACTTGTGTTCTTTTGTATGACTTTTGTTTAATGAATATGCAGGTTTCTTCCTTCTAGAGTTGCTTCCCAGGCCATCACACGGTCTATTAAGCAACAATTTATGACAACTTGGCCGTCATGGGGAGCAATACCTCCAGAAGACAAAGAACATTTCTGGCAACATTTTAAGGTAACACATCATTACACTTATTCTCTTCTCATTCCTTCTGTAGGTTAACATTGAACTGTCTTTTCACTATTATTGGTGATTTGCACTTTATTCATTGTCATAGAGGAAGGTGCAGTGGAAACCTGAGCATGAAGCATAAATTCATAAAAATTTTCACAGTAAAGCATCTCATAGACTATCTGAGATGTTTAGAAAGGCTAGAAATGCAAGCCAACGACCTTACTGGCTTGGGGATGATGTTTGGAATAATTTGCTGGCACATTAGAATTCTCCTGCGTACCGCAATAAGTGTGTGACAGCCCAAAGGAACCGAGGTTCTAAAAAGGGTGGAAGCCTACACACTAGGGGTTCCATTACCACCCATGAGCATGCCATTCGTATGGTAAACAAACCTCCATTCTTAAGTTATTGGAATTGTATCATTTTTAGAATTTCTGCATATGTATTTTTTTGGTTACAGGCAAAGGAGCTAGGACGAGCTGCTCATATTGATGAGGTGTTTCAACAAACTCATATGCGCAAAGGAACTGACCAGTTTGTTGATGAAAGATCTCGGAGGACATATGTAAGCAAACACTTCAAATTTATTATAAGAAAACTTTAATTTTTATCTTATTTAACTAACTTCTCATTATTTTATTTAATATAGGAACAATTTGAGAACAAACTTTCACAGGTCAGATCCGAACAAGGCTCATGTGTTGGTGGATCACAAGATATCATTGATGATCCTGCTGTAGATGATACGATTAGGAAAAAGTATTGGGTTGAGGTTGTCGAGGGTAAGAATAAAGGAAGAATATATGGGACAGGACAACTTGCAGGTGGAAGAAGTGGTATGAAGCCCCAATCTACTACATCCACTTCCAGTGCTAAAGAAGTTACCTTCCTCAAACAACGACTACAAGAAACTGATGAAAAACTAAAAGCAACTGATCAACGATTGCAAGAAAATGATCAGGCTTATGCAGAATTGAAAGGTCAATTTCAGTCGTTACATAACATACTCCTCACACTTCTGCCTCCTTACCAACAAGTCCTTCGACAGGTTGTATCCAACCTAACACAGTCTCAGCAACAGCATGCACCTGTACCTGCACAACCTACAACAATCCAACCAAGCACTGAGCAGCCCGGCCAAGTGCACCCCAGCCAAGTGCAGCCCAACACAATTCTAGACCCTGAAGACCCTGCTGATTCTGATGACTATGTAGATTATTAGAGTTTATGACATTTATGTTTAGAGTTAGTGTACATTTGACTTTGTGTTGTGCAGAGGTTATGTTTCATTCTTTATATTGAATTTGGAAGTTTCTTATTAGACATCTTGTATGAATTTATGTACTCTATATGAGTAATTTGTAAATATGCAGGTTTGTACTGTATTAAATTGGCAGGTCTAATTGTGTTGAATTGGCAGGTCTGATTAGTTAAATTGGTGTGGCAAATCAGAAGCCCAAATGACTCTGCAGTTTTGTCTTTTCTAATCGAAGGATTTACCGACGGATATATCTGTCGGTAATGTGTGCAAGAAAACATTTTCATGAGTCCATTTCCGAAGGAATTACTAACGGAACCTCCTTCGGTAATAATTACTGACGAATTTGTGTCCGTCGGTAATTACTGACGGCCCTAATCCGTCGGTAATTACCGACGGACATAAAATCCGTCGATAAATATTACAGACTGACCTTTTATCGACGAATATTTGGCCGTCGAAAGTTCGTCGATAAAACTAAAATACCGACAAATATTGTGCTTTACGGATGAAATATGGTCGTCGGTAATTAGTGTTTTTTTTGTAGTGTTATCTATAACAACTTCAGTATTGTTAAGAAAGTAGCCAAAAAAATTAGTATGGGTTAAGTTAACCCTAAGTCGTCTCCCAACGAACACGGAATTGATTTTTAACAAGTTAGTTCTTATAAAATCTATATAAAGGAGTTAGTCAAATAAAATAAAAATAAAAATATGAAAGGATTAAGATAAACAAAGAAAGAAGTAGAATAGAAAATATATAAAAAAATAAAATAAAATCAATAGTAAAGAAAAATAGGCCGATTCCACTGCTTTTTCAAAATAGGATTCATCATTGGTTTCCTAAAGATTTTTTGTTATTGATTTTTTGTTTAAGACTTCAAATTAATCAATGTAACTTCTCAATTAATTTGTTGGCGTCCTTACTTTTAATCAAAGTAACTTCTCAATCAAAAGCAATAACTTTGTAGATTAATCTTAGTAAATTTAACCAAAGTAACTTCTCAATTAAATATTACTAATCCTAATCATGTCCATTCTTTTACCTCTTATATCTAGTAAAAAGCTAATTAACCAAAGTAACTTCTTGATTAATTCTAATATAAGTTTTCACCTTTAATCAAAGTAACTTCTCAATTATTAGCAAAAACTCATGCAATCA
>Ga0214543_1006223_pt1 | contig 21393 bp, 17 predicted proteins | sample CNSS2metaG_FD_160094 | JGI IMG/M metagenome (GOLD analysis project Ga0214543, IMG submission 160094) | Root nodule microbial communities from cowpea collected in UCLA plant growth center, Los Angeles, California, USA - CNSS2 | ecosystem: Host-associated > Plants > Roots > Nodule | place: USA...
TATATATATATATATATATATATTGTTTAGTACATTAAATGCCAATTTAGACTAAATCTACTAGTTACATCTTGCGCACTTTAGGGACCTCAATGGATATAATGCTATGATAATCTATAATGTCATTTTCAAATGTTCTAAATATGGAATGCATATGTTAATCCTAAAGCAAGTTTATATTACTCCGAAAATATATTCTTTTGAAAATATGTGGATCCAAAAAAAAAAAATAGTAATAAATGAGATTTAAAATACATGAAATATACATAAATTCACACTTTGTGAAATTTATTCTAAGAACAAGTTGAATGTGATATTTTAATATTTAAGATTGTAAAGAGGCTTCCTACAAATTTGTATGTATGATGTGTAAGATTAATTTACCTTAATATAGTTGATAAATAACTAATTTTTTTTTAAATAGTTTGATTATTACATGCATCTAAGGATTTTTGCTAGAAGAGAAAAAAAAAATTCTTACATATTCAAAGAAATTAACCTTCAATAATGAGTGTTTTTTGCTTAACCTTTCATATTTACCTGAATTCAAAATATATTTATACATTATTAATTGTTTATTCACTTATATTTTTCATCTAAATGTTAATTCAAAGCAAAACTCAATCAATTTTAGTTATAAAAATTGTATTTATAGTTCAGGTAGATAGTTTTTTACTTATTTTTTATTTTTACTCTATAAAGATCAGTTGTTTATTTAAAGTTTTACAAAATACCACAATGAAATTTCTCTCCAAATCATTTGTTTAACAGCATATCCTTACTCATAAATAACCACTCTCTTTAAGTCTAGTGGTTCAAATAATATTACTTTAATATTCAACTATTTTAACAATAATAATTTAATAACAAATAAGAATAATAAACCCATCAACTTTGTGCCACGCAAATATCATACCATAACACATGTTATCTACACAAGTGTCCACGTAAACAATCCACGTCAGCTCCCACACAAAAACGTGCAGAGCTGCCACGTCATCATCGTCCTCTTTCCCAACATAAATAACCTTCTTCTTTTGTCATAAACCAAGACTCTGCTCCTTATTTTTGTGACATTTTCCACCCAAATTTCAGGTAACCCCTGCTTGCATCCTCAATCTCTCTCATTCAGTCTAGTTAAGTAATTATTAGTTTTTTTCTTTTTTTCTGGAAGCTCATTTCCTATCAGAAGGTTCTGAATTCTGTTTTTGTTTTCCAAATTGGAAAATTTTGGATAACACTGAAATTTGTTTGTTCAAAAGAGGTTGAAGACAATGAGTGGTGAGTTTGAGGGGTACGAGCGCAAATACTGCCACCTTTCTGCAAAACTATCAAAAGCATGCATTGAAGCTGCTGCTATTAATGGAGGTACTCAAGATTGCTTTTCATCTTTGCTATTTTGATTACATATTTTGTTATATACATATTTATAGTTTTAATTAGTTAATAATACAATGTTTTAATTGAATAAATAGCACAAAGAGATGATTGACTTCATTCAAAGCACAATCTCTGCATCTGTTGGCATGATGTTTTCAAATTCAACTCAAATTTAAGTAATTGAATTTGGAGAAAATTAAATTACAAATATATTTACTTTGTGGATCTTTTTCTTTTTTGGTAAAGATTTCTATTAGTGTGCTTTAACTACTATGACGAGCATGTCATTGATTTGAGTAAAAAAAATGTGATTATTTAAGTATGATATCAACCTGAGTCTTGTAAGATGAAAAAAAAAGAGATTTCCATTAAAGATACACAGTTAACCACTTTGATAGAAGTTTCATTGAAAAATGAAACCACACTTCACTTAGTTACCAGATAATAATACTCAAAGAAGTTTCCACATTCAAAATATGAAGTCTTAAAATTAATCATTTTGTCTCTTTCACTGCAGTTCTAGTCTTGCCTTTGCATAATATATCTTCCTGCTGAATTGGATGGTTGCATTATCTTCTAGTCTTTCACCTTAAATTTGTTAAATGTTTATTTTCTTAAATTGGTGCTTAAGAAGTGTTAAAAAGTCATTCACAATATATACACACACACACACACATTATATACATATAGATGTTTTTTAAAATTTGTATATTTTTGTTCAATTTGCAGAGCTAAAGAAACAAAAAGTTTCAGAAATAAAGGAGGGAATTGAGGAGGCAGAAGCTATGGTATCCTCTTCACTTTTTATTTTCTCGGTTGGTAAAGCTTCTTTTATTTCCTCTGTATTCTGACTTTCTGATGTGTTGGTGATTATGAATTTGTAGATTCGAAAAATGGACCTTGAGGCAAGAAGTTTCCAGTCAGACTCTAAGGTTGTGCTTCTTGCTAAGGTGAGGGAGTACAAAGCAGATCTGAACAACATAAAAAGAGAAGTGAAGAAAATTGTATCTGGTGTGTTAAAACCTTCTGCACGAGATGAGTTGTTAGAATCAAACATGGCAAATGTTATGAAGGTATATTTTTAAGTTAACATCTGCTACCGATGTTATGGGAAATTTCACTGTCCTGTTTAACCAAGGCAACAATTTGGTCCTCCTTTTCCTTTATGGTTATAATGCACTAATTGGTTAAGTAGTGGCCACTGCTGCTAATTGAATGTTCCAGTGAAAAGAACAAGTTAGTGTTTTTTCCATCTTCTAGTGAAGCATATTCAAGTAAAACAACAACAAAAAATATTAACTTATTTTCAGGGCAAGTATAAAATTTACTGTCTGGAAAGGTTATTAACATTCAAGAGCATTTGTCTCAGTTTGGTTTTCCTAATTTTGGATTGCGTTGAAAGTTTTAAGTAAAGAATAAATTTTTGGATGCATATTGCTGTATGCTAATTTAGATTAGATTAGACCAGGGATGTATCAGATATTCTAATAAAATTAATCTTTTGATTGGTAAAACTGAATTAGAAAACATTAAGGATTACAAAGTTATCATATGATGACTGATGATACATATACCATTTTGGTGCCAAGCACAATTACATCATAGAGATAACTTCATCCACTATTGTCTGCCCAGTGATGGATGGAGGGGGAGATTTAGGTTACATTAAAATTTTGTTGTCATCTTTACAGAAAAATGGTGATATTTTCAGTCCTTGAGTGGAAAATAGTATTTTAACTGGTTGATAAGTAATAGTAGATGCTGGGATTGATTAAGGGGATTCAATCTGAACACTCATGTTCATCGGAACAACACCACCAATCTGATACTTATTGCTGCTTTGATTACAATAGGCATCAGCTGATCACAGAGAAAGATTAATGACATCAACAGAAAGGTTGAACAAGTCTAGTGACGGAATCAAGGACAGTAGAAGAACAATGTTGGAGACAGAAGATCTGGGAGTTATGATTCTTCAAGATCTGCATTCCCAGAGACAAGCTCTGCTGCATACTCATGACACGGTAACTCTCTCTCCTGCTTGAACTTTTTTGTGTGTTTTCTTATAGTAACAAGATGCTTTTCAAAATTTACTTTCATGTAGTGGTAAAGTACTTACTTTGATATGCAGCATTTATTTGGATTGTAACCTTGAGACTTTTGAGTATTGCGAGAAATCGCTTGTCAGAATTTATATACTTGCCAGCTCTAATGTACACGTCTTTTATGAACTTTCTGAACATTGGTTTTATATTTGCACTTCAACCACTGATGGTTATATTCTCTCATGCAGCTTCATGGAGTGGATGATAACGTAGGCAAGAGCAAGAAAATATTGTCTAACATATCAAGAAGGATGAACAGGAACAAGTGGATTTTAAGCACCGTTGTTGTGGTCCTGATAGTTGTTATCACCCTGATTCTGTATTTCAAGCTTTCTTAATAACCACTACCAGACCATTACTCTTTTGATCATAGACACAATCCATTCTCAATTTTCTACAACAAGTATATTGACAGTGGTAACATAATGAACCTAACATTAGTTGTAGAATGACACCTTTAGGAAATGAGAAACTCCAAGAAAGGTGTTCCCTTTGTTTCCTCGATTAATAAATGTGTTCTACTCTAGCTATTTGTTTGTTACCAACAGAATGGTGAAAAATAATGATGTTATTTCCACCAACTGTCCTATTTTACAGCTTAATAATACAACTAGATATTATTACTTTGTGATATTTAATTTGAGCCGAACAAGTAAAATAAGATGGAATAAATTAAAAAATTATCATGTATCAACTGATTAAAACTAACTGCAAATCAAGTTAAACCTTGCTAACTCAAATAGTACTTCATCCACCCAATGCACTGACCAGATAATCATCCAAACTCAAATAATCGTGATGTGTGCTTATTTTTAATTGGTTCTGATCTAATGAAAGCTTTCTACAATGGCAACCACTAAATCACATCTATATTTTGGATATGAAGGAGTATTCTATTTATTACACATTAACAAAACAATTTAACGAAGGAAATATATAACCTCATGGGAGATTTCATACAGGAAAAAACATCATCTATCACGTCACACGGATGCAAACAAGGCATATTTTCTTAAGCAAACAAACACAATATTTTATGCCTGTAAACTATGTTTGGCTGTTTGGAACATTCTCATCAAGGGTCCTCACTAATGTTCAAGCAGAATATGGAATTCTGAGGGCCATCCTTTGAGCAAGCCAAGGTTTCTCTGGTTCTGGATCAATGAAAGGATGTGTGACGAACTGCATAGCTTCTTCATCCAACAATTCTCTACACCATGTTACTCGCTTCGATGGACAGCAACCGGGTCCAAAACACCTACAGTTATGATAAAATTACTTCAAACTTCTTTAACTCAGCAAACACATTTTGCATTTAAGGCAAGTAAAAGATGTTTCCATCAGCATATTCATGGTGTCAGCATAACACATCACAATATTTATTCAAATCAAACTCCTTAACACGAGGCAGTTCACTAGCTCAATACGAGATTTCTACATTATAATTGTTGCAGAATTCTAGAACTGTTTGATACGCTGCAAAGCATAAACAATCTAAAATGGAATGTGACATGAGCTACCTGTATTCATAAAAGCAAGCACTTCTCTCGTGCTCCATGTTCCCCCAGTTATCCCAGCCAACATGTCTTATACACTGATCCATGTAAGTGTATGCAAAGACCACCCTTCCAAAAGGGCCCCACGGTCGTCCAAGATATGCATATGATTTTCCTCCATTACCTGTGATAGTGCATCTGCAATGGCACCAGAGACCACTCGGGTAAAATACTTATGAGGAACCAAATTTTTTTTGTGAACCAAATTTTGTTTGTGTGTGTGTGTGTGTTTGTACAGTAACCAATAACTTTAGAAGGCTGAAAAGTGAATGCACAAGTTAGCATTGTTTGGTGGTGCAGAAATTGTCAAATGGTGACTAACAAGACATCAATGACCCTGTCTTTCACAAGGGTCTATCTCCTTAGGTTTAAGATTGTAAAAGGAATGGTTTAACTCAAGGTTTAAGTTGTCATTTTAAGCATTTTAACTCATAAGTCAGTATCATTTCTGCTTTGTTGTTTCTAGAAATCTACATAACTGCATCATACTGTTCCAGGCTTGGAAGTCCTTTGAGACTTGGAACTTTACTCTATGAATACTTTTCATTTGGTTTACAAATAATGGCCAGTACTTTTTGTAAGTCATTGGTTGTAGATCTATATGACCCCAATCCCATCACCACATCTATCATTTCAATTTCCAAAACTTTTTCTCTGAGAGTAGAGCCCAGGGTCAGTGTTGTTAGTGATTAAGGATGATACAACCGTTTTATATCATTTATTCACATGCAAAGTAAAGATAATACCATAAGAGAAACTCCCTCATGCTACCTTGCCACAGGTAGAAAATGAATTCTAGTAGTTCTGTATGGAGATTATATATTAAAATTACGCTTAGATAATAACTAACTCCTTCCTCAGTGGACAGCTTAAGAACTTCTAAAGACTAAAGCACAGTGTCAGAGCGTATGTAAGATTGTTAACACTGGAAAGTGATCAGTTACACACCTTAAGAATACATAACCAGTTGTTTCCTGTGATGATTTTCTGCTCTGTGCAGTTATGAAGCCCTCAGACTTGCAGTGGACATGACAATGTTCCAAAAGTGCAGTGCTATTGCCAAAGATGAAGTCCACACTTCCTTCAATGTAACAATCTTTCAAATATTGTTTACCGTAATGTAAGTACAATGTGTCCTGCACCGTAATCATTGAAGAAATTTATCCACTTGTAACTTTGATAAAATAAGACTAGTGAAACAGAATCGGGGGACTGAACGTAAGACCAGATGCTCTACTGATAATAGTTCCAAGTTAATTAACATACCACTCTTTTCAGAGAATGAGCCAGAAAAGTAACGATCATAACTTGCACAAGAACACATCCATCAAAGAAATCATTACTAACGCATAGGGTCTTCAAATTTTTTTTCAGAAATTCAACATACGTATATCACCAACAGACAATCATGCCATGAAGCCCAAAAGCTATATAAAATGACATCAAGACATTGGAGCTACCTGCCATCCAAGGAACCTACAATTGTAGAAGGCACATCGATCTGCTGTTACTCTAATTGCAACTGCTTGACCTGAACCCTGTCAAAAAGAGAAGGAAAAGGAAAGAGCACTATAAAAAGTCTAGCATAGTTTCTACCTGTAAATATGTTTTGTCTCCATTAAACTTAGGAAGAAATAAATTGGGATATAGGTGTATAAAGCAACAATTCCAAATCATGTAAAGAATCTACAACCAGATAATTGCCTACCAAAGCAACTAATGTCAAAGGATATCAATTCTCTATCTTCAGTAATAAGTAGATCCAAAAATGAAAAGCGTCAAATTACCGGTATTCTTTCTATTAAATAAAGATTACATTTGGAAGACTATGACATGTATCAACATGTCAAGTATTGACAAAGGGGAGGGTAGTACAAAGAAAAACCGTGAAAACAGTGAAATTTTACAACAAAACCAATGCCATTACCTGAGGGGCAGAATTCTCAAAAGTAATATTCTCAGCAATAAAGTCCTCCCCTTCCACAATGGTACTTCCACAACCGAAGGTCCCAGTCCCTATTATCCTCGCAGGCTGCAAAAATGGCAACAGAAAAAAAAAAGTTTTTTTGACACATACCCACTTATTCAAATGACAAAAAAAGAACAAAATGAACATTTTTGACTCACCCATTAATCCTCGATTCAAAGAAAGAAATGATCAAAACAAATAAACAATTTTAACAAACACCCAATAACCCAAACGACGATAATATCATAAAAATGAACAATTTTGACACATGCCCACAAACCCATCTGAGGAAGAAGTTGAAGAGAAGAACAGGTGCGTACTTGATGGTGATTGATTCCGGCGACAGTGTTGTTCCAGGTAAGCACAGTGTCCTCAGGGGACAGAGCAGCGAGAGTGATGAAATTCTTGGTCTTGGGGATGTATACTGGCTGCCGGTAGATTCCCGGCGATACCCGAATCACCGTCCGGCGAATGTTTCCAAGCGGCACGGCGTCGATCGCCTCCTGTACCGTTAGGAAATCAGCGGTTCCGTCCTGGGAAACCGTGATTATGCACGCTGCCATTCTGTAGTGAGAGAAAAAAGAGATTTTGGTGACAAAGAAAACGCACGAAAGGTATCACTCACAACATTTCACAAAAGGATGGAATAAGAGTATAATCGAATAGAATAGAATGTTGTAATGTTGTGTGTTATGTGACTGAGGAAACAAATGGAACGGTGAGGAAAACACGAGTGAGTGAGTCAGTGAGGTGTCAGCAGTTAACACAGTTGCTGGCACACTCTTTACATTTATTCTTTACTCGATCACTCTAATCTTTTGCCCTTAGATTCCTCAGTGATTAGTTTTGGGAAAGGAACACCATTCAAGGATAAAATATATATATATATATATATATATATATATATATATATATATATATATATACACTTTTTTTTTTCGTCTCCAGTTACTCATTTTAATTTTTCAAGTTAATCCTTTTCTACTTTCAAACTTTCCTCACCTACATTATCTGGAAACCCGTTCTGTATTTTTTATTATATTAATGGATTTCTTGTTTGAATGAAAGTATATGTATTATTATTACTATTTTCTACGTGTGATATGTGATTTATAATTTAAGTGAAGTTAATGTTGGAAAAATAATAGAAATAGTAGATTTGCCAGAATTGAAAAAAAAAGAGAAAACAATAACAATGTGGAGTATATATCCTAATTGATTTAAGTATTGATCTTTCACAATTTTAGATTTTTTTTTCTTGTTTTAGTGTTATTATATACGGTGTAAGTTACGTTTGAACTCACAAATTTGGAGTTTGGATATCCTTAGTACTCTTAGAAAACTAAAGCAAATAATTATATTTTGCACCACAAAATCCACCTGTTCTCATTATTTTAATATTGAAAATGTGATTCAAGATATTTTGACAGTATCTCACTGCTTTCGTATAACACAATCATTAAATAATAACTAAATTTAAAAATTCAAAATTATCAATAATTATATTAATTAAATTAAATATTATTTTATAAATTAAAAATTATTAATACGTAGAATAATTTTTATTATTAATAAAAATTATAATTAGTTTGTGAAAGGTCCAAATTATTTTAACTATTAAGATTTTAATTATTTATTATTATTGATTTTAAATTAGTTTCTAATTTGAAAATATAAACTAATTTAAAATAAATAATAAATAATCTATAACAATATATAAAGGGAATTTTCTTTTTGTGTCTACATTTCAAAATACTAATTTTATCCTTTATATATAATAATTTATTAAATTTTTAAAAATTGACCGTTACTTTTACAATATTTTTATAAATTCAGCTATTTCTTCTTCTTCTCTTCTTTTTTATTTATCAATAATTATTCTTTCATCTGATATATTTCACTTTATTTTTAATAAATATAATTTTAGTTTATATAACAACTTAATAATATTACAATATTATCACTTACTAATATAATATGACGCATATTTAAAAAATATATACATATCGCGCATGTGTTTATGCTAGTATAAAATAGTTGAAATATTAATAACTAAGGTTAAGAGGTAGATTTATATTATAATTCACAAATTAATCATGAATTTTTATTAAAGAAAAAAAATATTACTTCTTCGTTGATTTTACTCTTACCCAACTCAGAATAATACAACTGAATTATCATTTAATTTAATATAATTATATATCAATGCATACAAAATATACATGGTTTCCTTTGAAAAGAGGTAAAACGTTTCGAAAAGAAAAATGCTGAATTTTTAATGTTTTCAAACAGCAAATACAAAAGAACCTTGCTGAAACGAAAATCGAAGGTTGTTGGAAGGGTGAAGTCGCAGCCGTCGTCGCCACCACCGCGTGTTGTGTTCCTTTCCATGTCCATGCGGCTTCGTGCTTTCAACCTTCTCTTCAGAACCATTCACAAACCCAACCTAACACACTTTTCACACCCATTTGCATCCACTGCACTCGCTCACTCCACCCCACCCTCTTTCTCCGACACCACCCCTTCCACGCCCCCTTCACACCCATCCACCCTCCACGTCCTTCAAACCCTCCACTCTCTCCACCACCACCCCTCCCTCGCCCTCTCCTTCCTCAACCACCTCCACCGCACCGGCTTCCCGCACACCCTCTCAACCTACGCCGCCATCACCAAAATGTTCGCTTTCTGGAACCTCCCTAGAAAACTGGACTCCCTCTTCCTCCACCTCATTACCCTCTCAAAGCACCACCATCTTCCCTTTCACCTCCTTCAACTTTTCGAAATACTCTTCCAGGACTTCGACCACCATAACCATTACTTGCTCAGAGCTTTTAGTGGCTTTGTAAAAACCTGCGTCAGCCTCAACATGTTTGATGAGGCCATTGATTTCCTGTTCCAAACTCGACGCCGTGGAATTGTCCCTGATGTTCTCACTTGCAACTTCCTCTTCAACCGGTTGGTGGAACAGGGCGAGGTGGATAAAGCACTGGCTATTTATGAACAACTCAAGAGGTTTGGTTTCAGACCCAATTGTTATTCCTATGCAATTGTCATCAAGGCGTTGTGTAAAAAGGGTGACTTGAGTCAACCTCTCTGTGTTTTTGAGGAAATGGAGAGCGTTGGGATCACCCCTCATTCGTATTGCTATGCTGCTTACATTGAAGGGCTTTGTAATAACCATAGGTCTGATTTGGGGTATGAGGTGCTGCAGGCATTTAGAAAGGGGAATGCCCCTTTGGAGGTTTATGCATACACTGCGGTTGTTCGCGGGTTTTGTAATGAGATGAAGTTGGATGAGGCTCAGGGTGTGTTTGATGACATGGAGAGGCAAGGGTTGGTTCCTGATGTGTTTGTTTATTCTGCCTTGATTCAAGGGTATTGTAAGGGTCATAATCTGCTCAAGGCTTTGGCTTTGCATGATGAGATGATTTCGAGGGGTGTGAAGACGAATTGTGTTATTGTTAGTTACATTCTGCATTGTCTGGGAAAGATGGGCATGACTTTGGAGGTGGTGGATCAGTTTAAGGAACTAAAGAAGTCGGGGATGTTTCTTGATGGGGTTGCCTACAACATTGTTTTTGATGCTTTGTGTAAGTTGGGGAAGGTGGAGGATGCGATAGAGATGTCGGAAGACATGAAGAGCAAGGGTGTGGCTTTAGATCTTAAGCACTACACAACGCTTATCAATGGATACTGCCTCCAGGGTGATCTCGTTAGTGGGTTTAAAGTGTTTAAGGAAATGAGTGATAAGGGTTTCAAACCTGATATTGTAACATATAATGTACTGGCGACTGGGTTGTTTAGAAATGGTCATGCTTGTGAGGCATTAAAGTTTTTGGATTGTTTGGAGAGTCAAGGCGTGAAGCCAAACTCTACTACACATAAGTTAATCATTGAAAATTTGTGTTCAGTGGGAAAGGTTTTGGAAGCCGAGGCGTATTTTAACAGTCTGGAAGATAAGAGTATTGAAATCTATTCTGCCATAGTTAATGGCTATTGTGAAGCGGGCCTTGTAAAAAAATCCTATGAAATTTTCCTTAAGCTGTCAAACCAAGGAGATATGGCTAACAAAGCCTCCTGTTATAAGCTAATTACTAAACTCTGTATGACAGGTGACATTGAGAAAGCTGTTATGTTGCTGGAGAGAATGATGATGTCAAATGTTGAACCTGGCATAACAATGTATTCAAAAGTTATAGCTTCACTGTGCCAGATTGGGGATATGAACAATGCTCGCTCTTTGTTTGATTTTTTTGTGCATAGAGGATTCACTCCTAATGTTATAATTTACACAATTATGATAAATAGTTATTGTAGGATGAACTGCTTGCAAGAGGCCTATGACCTCTTCCAGGATATGAGGAGGAGAGGAATCAAACCTGATGTCATTATCTACACAGTTTTACTTGATGGGAACTTGAAAGAAAATTTAAGAAGGCGTGTCTCTCCTCATGGGAAAGGAAATAAAACATCATTGAATGTTTCTTCCATCTTGAGAGATATGGAGCAAATGGAAATAAATCCGGATGTTGTTTGTTACACTGTGTTGATTGATGGACACATGAAGACAGACAACTTTCAAGAAGCAGTAAGCCTATTTAATAAAATGATTGACAGTGGACTAGAACCAGATACTGTAACATACGCTGCTCTGGTCTCTGGCTTATGTAAGGGAGGGCACATGGAAAAGGCCATTATACTGCTTAATGAAATGTCTTCCAAGGGAATGGAACCAGATGCGCGTGTCATCTCAGCTTTGAAACGTGGTGTTATAAAAGCTAGAAGGGTGCATTTTCATGAGTAGTTGGTCAGTTAGACGGTTTGCACTTGGATTTGTTCTGATTTCTAAAGTTTATCCTGCCAAAACCTAAAGGTAAAGCAAAACCACATGCTATTGGCTTATTTGCTAAGACATATGACTGAAACATGGTCTTTTAATTACTGAGCTGAAGGGTTGTGTTTCTTTCTACAGGTTGAAAAGAGAAGGACTATGCTGAGATTGCATATTGGTTACCAGGTCATTGCATGTAGGTATGGACATGCTTTATACTAAATTAAAATGATACTTAATTACGAAAGTATTAGGAGTGTAGTTAGGCAGTGTTTAAGAAAGTTTTTCTTGGTTTTACTTGTTTAGCTTAATATAACATGCATATTGTGTTTGAACTTGAGTAATTTGAGTTTGTTGCAATTTAAATTTGGACCGGGGTCTTTCTTCTACATCTAATGAAGAATTTGTTCTGCATTGTATAGAAACAGAAAAGTATATTCTACAGAGTAGTAAGGCTCGACATTCCTTATGTTCCAGTAGCATCTTCCTGACTTGGCTTTTTTGTCCTGGGGTGACCCTGTCTTTACCATGTGATCTAAACATTGGTTTACCTTCTCTCAGAGTATGCCAAAGGTTTGTAACCCAACCCATATCAACCATCCTGTGAATATCAAGTAACTGTGCTCTGTTATGAAAACCATCCCTACACTGAATGAAATAAAGATTTGTTGAATCTGATTTTATTGCTCACAAGTTGCAGTTTAGTGATTATACTGATGAAAATAAACTTTGACAAACCAACAATCCAATGATGGTCCACACATCTTAAATCTCCCTCTTACATCTCTTCTTGCATTAATTAAAGCATTGCCATTAGCATTTAGTTTAATAAAGTCAGGATATGCAGGAGTAATCTCCCATTGTATCTGCATCCTTGGTTGGTTACAGTCAATTAGGACACAATTTTTGTTATTTTCCAATAAAATGAAATGATTTGTCTTTGGATGCCTTGTTATTTTGTAACTAAAAGGCGACAGTTAAAGAAGAAAATTGGAATTAAAAGAAGAGTGATGAAGCCCTTCTACAAAATTCAATAAATAAGCCTTCCACCAAACAAACAAAAGCTAACCACTGACGAAAGTTAATTATAAATCTAGAATGAGGACTATCTGTTCCATAAAAATGTCAGAATGCATAGTATATAAGCTGAATATAAGATCTTCTTTTCAGGAACCTGTTAGGGTCCTGAAGAGCCTCTGGCCTTTGGGAGCACAGTCCTGGAGACTCAACCATGTGACAGTGTAGCAAGTGGAGAGCTCAACATAAAATGTTTTTTTTCCCATCTATGATTTTCACTCTTCCATTTATTAATTGTCATGGTCAATTATTTTATTTGTGTAAAACAATATGCAATAAATTAATCCCTCAATCCAGGTTTAAAATAGTCAGTGTGACAAGATTACTTTTGGATGATCTTTAAGACTGTTTCCAAAATGGACCCTGGTGGTAACGTATTTTCAGTAGTTACAGCCTGCTTTACCATTATGGTGGTATGAAATTTTGGGCCTACTGGTATTCTGGCTCTTGATTTATGAAATATGCGGATGATATCATAACGTATCTATCCCTTTTAGTCCTCTTTATATCCTTTTTCTCTTTCATTAGTCTACATACTTCACTTAATCTACTCGGAAATGTTTCTGTTATAGGTTCTTTTTTCTGAAGAAAGTCAATAATCACCCTAGAATCAGGGTTTACGTGTATGCCCCCAAAGGAGCTTTCTGCTTTTCAAACTAGAATAAGACCAGTACACTGAAAATTAAAACAAGATCCCCCTATACACATAAGAGGACCTATTTAGAGGAATTATGGTAAACCGGATAATAGAAAAAATTGCAGAACCAACTAACAACCGTTACAACTTTGACCCTTTCCACCTATCGATTTTTCTTGGAGTCAATCCTAACAGGGTTTTTAAGAATAATCGGATTTAAGGAGGGAAATAATTGTAATATGATACTAAAATCTGGATGGAACTATCTGATCATTTTTGTTACTTTCTTTAGGTTTATTCTATATCGATGACGAAACTGTTGATATGTTACCCATATTTCTGTTAAACTTGAAACTTACATTCTGGCAAATTTCCCCTTGCATCTCCAAAAAATAATTTAGTGTATTTTTGGAAAGATGTTTTGCTGTTTTCTACTACTTAAGTTTATTGGCCTTTGTTGGGGAATGCTTAGTTTAATTATTCTCATGAGAAGTTATTATGATTTCAAGTGATTTTCAAACACCTTTTAACTGGACACATGGTATGTGGCATTTCTTTCTAAACACTGCTGGCCATACCTTGTAAGTAAATACTAAATTGCCTCGTTATTTACTTTTTTGCTCGACCCATGTTCTAGTTGAGTATTGATATCAAAAACATATAATCCTTCTCATCTTTTATTTTGTTAGGTTGCGATTCAATATTGATCTCCAGTTTGATTCTCTCTGCAGATTCTTTTTGGCATTATTATTTTTCCCTCAACAAATATGCTTGAAGATCTTCTGCTAACGGTGAAATCAGATAAAGAATTACTCTGTAAAGTATCTGTTGATGGAAGAACACAATCATGATGTTATACTGCTATCCGAATACTATTCTTTGGTAAGCTAACTTTTATTTCAATTCTAGTTTTCCTTATGTCTCCCTTCTAAACACATGAAAACTAGATACTGGTGTAGGTCTGGCAATTTAGCTGCCTCATCTGTGGTGTTATAAGTATTCTGTTCGTTAAATTTGATGAGATTAGTCGGTTTGTCACATCTAACTAACTACATGAAGATGATCTTGTGTCCTTTTGATTGAATTTTCTAATAAAATGGTAACTATATACGTGCAGGTTCATATGGATTTTGCAGTGTTCCATGTCTAGCTAAATCCAGTGCTACAATTTTGGCTGTGATGAAAGAGGGACGTGGAGATGAAACGAAACTACACGCTCAAATATTAACTTGGTCATCGATTTGCCTTGTTTTATTGACCAACCATAAGCCTATCCTGTTTGCCTAGCTTTGGCTGTGTAACATGGAAGTGGAATTTAATAATGTTATAATGATTGCTTGCCAAGTACTCGGTTAGGATAGGGTTTACTAAATCATTGTTTCTATTGGCTGATTATACCTCACTTCTACAACATTATATAATTTCTGTTAGAATAAGTGTTAGAATAAATATTAAATCTGGGTAGAAAGTAGTTGTATTGGAAACTAGTACCTGGTGTACTTATAAGTTGCACCTACTTCTGTACCTAGGTTTCTAGTTTAGACTTTTGATCTTTTCTCTCTCATTGTGTAAAAATTTTATCATTATAAATATGAAATCATAAGAGAGGTGTATTCAAGCCCTCTAAAATATATTTTGTCTATTATTAATCTTAAGTATTTCATGAGTGAATTAAAATAATTATTTGTTGATTGTATTAGGTAATCGCTGTGTATTTCTTGCACATTAACTTATATTTAAAAAGAAAACTATCTACATTTCTTATGTTGATAAGGTATGGTGAGTTGAGGGGCGGGTATGTATGGTGCAAGTTATTCCATAGTTTTACGAGATTTGACTGATACTGGTTATGTTTATAGAAATTTTCCATTCACTAATTACTCTTTTTATGACAACTAGAGTTAAAATTACTTAGGAACGACTAATCTATGCATGCACCTTCTCACGGCATTCCTTTGTTTTCGGCAACGATTATTTGAAAGTGTTTTACTATCGTTTTTCTGGCTGTTTCTTTTTTAGATGCTCAATATATTTGCATTCCTTATCATTTAATAATAGCTCGTTTTCATTCACCATATATATTCAACCAACAAAAATGGAGTGCTAAAAGACACCGGTTCGGAAAATAAGCTTAAATAAAAATAAGATATAATTATTGATTTGGTATCCCAATTTTTTGGAAATGTTGAATTGGTATCCGAATTTTACGAATGTTTAATTTGATATCTAAATTTTTTAAATAGGTTTATTTTAATATATTCCATTAAACACACATTAACATCGTTTGACTTTTGATGAGATGGCACTGTACAGGAGATATGTGGTAGAAACAATCGTTGGAAACGTTGTTTTTGTGGTAAAAAGAAATTTGGAAGTAAATAATTTCTGAAATAAAAAATTTTTCCAACAGCGTTATTATGGAATTGGGGAAAAACATTAGGAAGGAGTGAAATCGAAAAATTAGGGATGAGTGATGTGGTGTTAGCAGCAGTAGTAATTCCAACTACCTTTGTCTTCTTTCCACTTTTTTCCTCTTCTTCCACCATGAAAGGGTAACTGTGACCCCAAGGTTCAAACTAAGAGAACCACCCTCATCATTTAGCCTCTCCCCCTCACCTTCCCTTATAACACTCCTCCTCCTTTTCTCCAATTCCTTCTTTCCCTCACCTGGGTTGATTACAGAAGAAGACAAATCGTTTGCAAGATTGGCCTTTTTCACAGGAATTTCAGAATGTGGTGGGAAAAATTGGCGACTCCTACAGTTTGATGGCACTGGATTGAGTGGCTGAGCGGTGAAAAGATCACCATCCCATTTCCAATCATTCAAATCCCATTCCAAGCTCCTCTTCCCATTCACAATAGCTTTCTTCATTCCTGACACCACAGGTCCATACAAGTATTGATTCTTACCCCCAAACTCAGCCTCCATTAATGAAAATCTAACGTCTTGCAACAACATCCAATTTACATACCCACCTAAAAAAATTCGATTTCACTCATCCCTAATTTTTCCCCAATTCCATAATAACGCTGCTGGGAAAATTTTTTATTTCAGAAATTATTTACTTTGAAATTTGTTTTGACTACAAAAACCACGTGTCCAACTATTCTTTGCCACGTATCACCTGCACAGTGCCACCTCACCAGTAGCCAAACGGCGTTAATGTTTGTTTAACGGAAGGTACTAAAATAAACCCGTTTAAAAAATTTGGGTACTAAATTGAACATTTATAAAGTTCGGGTACCAAATTGAATATTCCCAAAAAGTTGGGATACCAAATCAGTAATTATATCTAAAAATAAAAAGTTGAAACGATTTTTTTTTTACGAGGAATCCAACAATGCCTCTAAATATTTTAAAAGATTTCTTGTATACCGAAGTTTACCATCAGATAAGAAAACCAAAAAATACAACAGAATTTTAAAATCAATAAATAAAACTAGACAAAAACTATAATACAGAACCATTATAAAGGTTCACAATAAGGCTTCTCCACAAGAAGTTGTGAGCGCTAAAATATAAGGTAAAAAATTATTTAACATTTACCGCAATCAAACGGGACAACCGAACTACCACTCCCTCCGGTTTCAATTGGAGCCTTGGGCCTCAACTTCTCTGCTAGATCATATAGGTTGTAATAAAGGTAGTTACAAAGTAATGTAGATTAAAGAAGTGTTACTACAATGTTTCATCTGGTGAGCATAAGATTGTAATTGCCTCGGTAGAAAATCTTCAAGCTAAAGAACAAATCTGATCAATCATATACATGCCCGTATGATTGAATGCTTTATTAACAGCACTAGGGTTGATAATCCTTCAAAAATCAGCAGCACAATAATGTCATCTGATCATTATTTCAACTAGTTATGGTATTTGTTCTCGCAAAAGGAAATCTGAGGTGTATAATGGTCGTAACTTGTCCTCTTCACTAGATGTTTTTGTAAAGGGATACTTTTTTTTTTCTGTAGTCGTGGTTTTCTCGGTCCTTTTTCTCGTTCCCTCTTTGGAAATTAGCTGCTTAGTTTTAGGTCTTCAACTCGTCTTTGCTTCAGTTTATTTTAGGATCGCGATAAATGATTGACGTATGTCGAGGTTATCCTGATCTTTGCGAGAATGTGTTACATAATCGTTTAACCGTTATCCTGGACAAAGGAGATGAGCAGCAGGTTTATGAATTGAGCCTTCATCTATGTATATCGGTTACAGATCGAGTCCATCACATTTTTGCACGTAGGTCCGACTTTAGATCTGTACATCTGTGCAAGTAAGTCGACTGTGTTCTAGTCGCCAGAGTGTACAGTATCTATGGTTAGACCTGTTCCACGAAAGAAAAAACATTCACACTGTAACGACCCAAACTTTGAAGCAAACACCGAGTAACTGTAGATGGGCATTATTTTAGAGTCAGATCCAGCTTCTGCTTGTTTAATCCATCATAGAACAAAATCATCAACTTTTATTTGCAAGAATAACTTCAAACTTGCTGCTTCATGAGATATATAAAGAAACAGTGGGTTCCTAAAAATCTTCATCAGTACCAATGGCTCAACAGAAAATTGAAGAACGAGACTTCAAGAAATCATCGGGTGATTCAAATTTGAAGTACAACAGTGAATGGAAAACGTTATCTGGTCTCTAACAATACTTTCAACCCTTCTACTTGCCGATTTGCTGCCTTGAATCAACAACACACTGGCTTATGGAGATTCTGTGCAAACAACTCTATATCCTGCACTGCACAGAGGGTATTACCATTGCCTTGCATGATGATTGCTTTCGATGCACATCTAAACTTCATCCTTCCACCCAACTACAACCAGGATTTTTCCTTGCTCCACTAGCTAACATGGCTAGCCTCATCTCATTGGCTTCAACAGTCCGGCCTGCAGCAACATAGATATCACGCAGGAGAATATAGTATCCACCTTCATCTGATTTCAACTCCAACAACTTATTTATAATCTTTTCCCCCATGTCAACATCACCATGAATCCTGCAAGCTCCAAGCAGAGCTCCCCAAACAACATCATTGCATGGAATTGAAATATTTGCAAGTAGATCATAAGCCTCCTGTATTCGCCCTGCACGCCCCAACATATCTACCACTGCTCCATAATGCTCAATCCTAGGTTCAACTCCATAGTCCCTTTCCATTCTCTCAAACAATCTAATTCCATCATCCACCAACCCCTTATGAGCAAACGCAACCAGAAGCGCCAGAAGTGTCACCGAATCAGGCACAACTCCCGAACAAACCATCCATTCAAACAACCTGAAAGCTTCATCAGCATTTCCATGGTTCGCACATACGGTCATCATCGAGTTCCATGTGATCAAGCTCCTTCTCGTCATCCCATGAAACACGTACCATGCCTCCTCCAAGCATCCACACTTCCCATACATATCAATGAGCGCATTGCAAAGAGCAACCATCCACCCAAACCCATTCTCCTCGACGAAATGGTGAACCATCCTCCCTGTCTCTACATCTCCCAAAGTAGCACAAGCTGAAATCACACTCACCATGGTAACCTCGTCTGGCCACACCCCAGCATGCCTCATCTCTCTGAACAACTCCAGAGCATCCCTGGGTCGCCTCGCCCGAGAATACCCAGATAACATGGCAGTCCACGCAACCACATCCCTCTGGGGCATTTCATCAAACACCCTCCTCGCAACGTCCAACTCACCAGCCTTTACGTGCGCCACAAGCAACCCAGACCAGGACACAACATCAACCTCCAAACCCAGGCGTAAAACATCCTCAAATACCCTTCTTGCCAAAAGGGTCATCCCCCTATGGGCATACAAGTGTATCAGCCCGTTCTGGACGTGCAAGTGGCTGCAAAACCCGAACTTCAAAACGGCGCCATGTATATCGTTGTGGTGGGTCAAAGGAGTGGTTCTTGAGCGGGACTTGAGCAAGAACGTGAAGGAAAACTGATCCGGGGCGACGTCGTTTTGCCTCATGACGTTGAAGAAGAGGGAAGAGAGAGAAGGGGAGGTGGAATGGGAGTGGGCGCGTATGAGGGTGTTGTAGAAGAAGGTGGTTCGGTTGGGCATTATATCGAACATGCGGTGAGCATAGCTCAAGTCTCCCAACGGTGACACCGCAGCGAAGCGGAAGAGTTTGCCGAGGACCACCACGTGGTCGTCGAGGTGAGTACGGAACGCGTGCGCGTGGAGGAGCTTGAGGTCGCGCATGCACGTGCACCTCTGGGCCATTTGGACGAGGGTTGACGCAACAGTGGCGCTTCCCATTGTTGCTGCAACGCAAGACGAACACTGTTCCTCAGATACCAAACGTTGGGGAAGAATGAAACGAAGATATTATAGTAACCTTTGCTTTCTGTCCCCTTAGATGGAAGAGTCTAACTGTAACAGCACAACGTAATGAAGATGCTTGTATGTGATGTCACGATGATGTAATTTAAAAGTAAAGTAAAAAAATACTATCTGTATGAAGTTTTAATATGATTAAAGTATGGTTAAATTTGTCTTTAGCAAAATAATTAAATAATGATTATTTAACACTATTTTTTTTTTAAATTATACATATATTCCCAATTCCAGATACACGTAACAATCTAAATTAAATATATTATAATACTTACGTCTCAATTTCAATAATAAATATAAGGTTTAATTATCATTTTGTCCTCAATTTCAATAACAAGTTTTTATGTAATTTTTTTTATTTTTTAAAGAAAACTATCATAACAACATCAATTAAACATTTTATTTACAGATATAAATTAGTTTTCGGTTATTGTTTTCGTTATTTTATTATTATTATTATTATTATTATTATTATTATTATTCTATTTTTTGAGTACTTTTTCTAGTTCTAGTCTATAGTTTATTTGAACCGAACAATAAAATCATAATAGATTTTCGTATCCGACCAACTGTTTCGGTCAGTTTTCAAAGCAATGAATTAAAACAAGTAGCAGTAGAAATATAAACTTAAACCAATGTACACATTTTGTAAACCTTAAAAAGATCTGAAATTTACTAATCCAGTGTTACATTCAATCAGTATAATCAACAATTTTTTGATAAATAACTTATTGTACAATATATAACATTTTTTTACATATTCTAACATATATTCAATAACGTGTCAAAAAGAAGAAATCCAAATGAGAAAAACCCATTTTAGAGGAGCTTCTTCCTCTCAAAGAATGTCTTCAAATGCCATAGTTGCAAACTAGCCACAGACAAACAAACTACAATTGAAAGAAAACTGTAGCTGAACATCTTGCTGCTAGTCTCGTCCGTAAGATATTGCCTCTCTGTCTCCCTGTATCATTCATCCAATAATAATGCCATCAAAATTGAGCAAAATCTCTATCCTTGTAATCAATAAAAAGATGAGTCTCCAATATGAATTTGCGGTAAAAGCAGAAACTATATATGAATTTGTACCTTTCGCGAAGATAAAACATCTCGTCGTGGATAGAAGTGACAGCATCATTCAACTTCTTTAACTCCATTTCCATTACCTAAGATGTCAAGAAATATCACGTTAGAAAACACACTAGTACTTAAATCTATAAACCTGACGGTGTTTTAGAATGAATTAGCTTATTCATGAAACATCTTTCAGGTGTTACAATGACTAGACTTACATCAATGTGGTTTTTCCTGCCGCCACCATTATTCCATTCCTTGGCAGCAATCCCAGTTTTCCAAACAAACTCAACGGTAACAGTATCCGGGGTATGTCCTGCCACCGAAAAACAAGCACTGTAATCACCAGACTCAGCTGCAGTAAATGCAAACTCACCGAACAGCACATTATCCCCATAGTGATAACCATTTCCATTAGGCGAAC
>Ga0214543_1006225_pt1 | contig 21392 bp, 10 predicted proteins | sample CNSS2metaG_FD_160094 | JGI IMG/M metagenome (GOLD analysis project Ga0214543, IMG submission 160094) | Root nodule microbial communities from cowpea collected in UCLA plant growth center, Los Angeles, California, USA - CNSS2 | ecosystem: Host-associated > Plants > Roots > Nodule | place: USA...
TTTTGAGATATATATATATATATATATATATATATATATATATATATATATATATATATATATATATATATATATATATATATATATAACAATGATATTATGATTCTCATTTACTCCCTTACGTGATTTAATATGGATAATTGATTAATGTATCACTATTTTTTCTTTTGAAATAATCAATGACCTATATTAAATCATATCAGAAAATAAAAGATGAAAATAAAAAATAAGAATCATAGTATAATTTTTATATATATATATATATATATATATATATATATATAAAATTATTAATTTTGTTATCTGGCACTTGATAGTAAGATATGCGTGTGTCTATGTAAATAACAAGTAATTGATTTTTAGTTAGTTATTGGTAATGCGAGAAAAAATATCATAACATACTCGTGACCAATCATTAGTAATTATTACTTTTAATTATTCCTAACTTAAATTGCTCTACACTATATTAAGGATTGGTATATAAAAGAATAAAACAATAAATAAAAATGAAAATGGATCATACATAATAGACGAGAATAATGTTGTTTTTAAAATATGAAAGGTTATATTATAGTTAAAATAAAATAAAATAATTTGAAAGAAATTATATAAATTAATTTACGTATAAATTGATTTTAATTTGTATAAATTAATTTTTAATCTGTATGTTATTTGTGGAAAAAGACACGTTTGCATAATGCTATTAAAAATAGAAAAGATAATGCGCGATTATTTTTCGTAAATAAAAGACAACATAAAGTCACTTACATGAGTAGATATTTAGTTCAAAACAAAAAGTCCACCTATTTCAAAATGTAGAACCTGCCAACTCTAACTTCTTTTTTCACGTTCTTATACACTTTTTCTTTCTCTCATCCCAATTACACTATTTGTTAAGTCTCACTCATCCTTTACAAAGTACATATATTTTGTAATGCATTTTAGAATCCACTAAAAATAAAAAAAGGTCATTATGATAATCATAGACTAAAAAAATGTTCAACCCAAAATATATTATATATATATATATATATATATATATATATATATATATATTTTAGACTCGATTTTTCTAATATTAAAATGATTTAGTTTAAATAGTTTTGCTATAAACCAGTTTCATTATTTTAAAACACATTATTTATCTAGAAATTACTTTTCTAGAATTCTTTGACTGTTTTGTAGGAGTTCTCATCTTCTGTTCATTTGTTCGAAGATCGCTAGGGTGATCCTCTTGTCGAGTTTTTCCTTTCTATCCGATCAATTTCTGTTGAACTTCTGCTTATTTTCTTGTGGGTCTTCTCTGTTGTGGCTTACATGTGACCCTGATTTGGTTGCATGTGACGTTTTAATCATCAATATAAGTCTTTATTGGTCAGTGATCATAACGGTAGGTCTTGATCATTCTTGTGTTGTTCCTAGGTATAGATTAAGTGTCTTGTGGAGCTAAAGATATTTTGTTGTTCCTTGAGTCTGTTGAGCTGTTTGGACCCGTTGAGCTGCTTTGTCAGGTAAGCGAAGCTAGTATTTTTTGCTTTATAGTGTTTTTCTAAATTAATGAATGCATGTTGATGAATTTGATTTGTAATAAGTATGGTTTTTTTGCTTATATGGTTTGAATTATGTTTCTCAAAGCTGAATCCACGGGTTGTGAAAATATCGACTGGTTACTTGTGAAATTCGTTGTTTGAATTATGCTTCTTGTAGTTGAATCTACAAGTTGTAAAAATATTCACTTGTTACTTGTGGAACAATCTGGTGCAAATTTTGCATCCTAAAGCCAAATCCAGAGGTTGTGGGAAAATCCACAGGTTACTTATGGAACCTTCTGTTTGTTTTCTTCACCTTTAATATAAACTCTCATCTCCCTCTATCATGTGTGACATTTGTGTTTTTCTTTGTGTTTATGAAATTTTACTAGTTGTTCTTGAACATTGATGTTACAAAGTGCTTATTACATGAAATTATGAAATATGATATGTGAATATGATGAATGAGTTGTGTATGATTGTTTGGTATGAAGAACTCGATATGAGGTCATGTTTTATGAAGAAGTGATGAGGTTATAACTATGAAAGAGAATCAGTGGAATAAAATGATTAAAATTGAATTGCATATTTGTTTTGAATCTTGGCTTTAAGGAAGTGTGATGATTTTAAGATAGTGAAAGTGGATCTTAATGGAATAGAATGAGACAATTTGATTTGAATTGTTTGTTGTATAAGGGTTGTGCTTCTATGGAAGAAGTGTAGTCCTCACTAGTAGGTTGTTATGCATTGACTAGTGATATGTGTTGGTCAGAGGCTATCTTATACTCTATTAGGTTTACAAACTCATATATAGTGTTGTGACCTAGGTGGTGAGAGTTGAAAGAGGTTCTTATGGCAGGATTAGGGGTGGGACCACTAATCTGACAATGTCATAAGTAACTTACCCTGTCCTGAGGAAATTGATTCATGTTGGTTAGGCCAAGTGGAGTCAAGGCCTTTGTCGCAATACACATTTATGACAGGTGCACAACTTCTTATGTCTGAGTCAATGCATTGATCTGGATAATTGAGTCCAGAGAGTTTGTAATTGTATGTTTGGTATTTCTTTTTATGAATGTTTGAACTATGATATTTTATGATGTAATAAGTTTAATTGTTATATGATTATTTCTTTTATAAACTAGCTTACCCTTACACTCTGTGTCTTGTGTTGTTTGTCTTTCTTTTACGATGAGCACCTATTTAGTGGGAGCAGATGAGGTTACAGGTTTAGGGGCACCTCTGGGGATGAGGAATCATCATTCAGATTAGTTAAATGTTTATGAGAGTTGTAGTAAGTGGTTAACGTGTGTATAGAGTTTGGTTGATTTTAGTTGGTTTGTATAAATGATATATTTTTATAATATTATCTTTTGTAAGACTGTATTAATGTATTTTATACAAATAGATCATCTTTTTTGAACACTATAATGAAGCATCCTAGTTTTCTTTTTCTTTAAGGTGTTGAATTTGAGATGTTATATATTATATATATATATATATATATATATATATATATATATATATATATATATATATATATATATATATATATATAAATAAATTTTATTATAATTGTAGGTCAATCTATATATTATAATAAATTTAAAATAGATTTTCAAATATTGTTTGTGTCCCAATAAATTATTACTACTTTATAATTACCTTTTTAAATATTACTTGAATTTTGACTTTAAAATATTATAATCGTATAAATGAATTAAAATTAATGTTTATCCTATAAAATTATTTTATTATTCAAAATGTTTAGGAAAGAAATTTCTTTCACATAATAGATTATATATATATATATATATATATATATATATATATATATATATATATATATATTTATTTGTATTTCTTAAGCTACGAACATACGAAAGTGAATAATAAAAAAGAGTACTTATGTTATCTTTCACCTTAACTAACTTAAAAAGATTGTTGGTTAAATTATTCTTTTAGTCCTTATATTTGTCAAGTAGTGTAAAATTGGTTTTCCAATTTTTGTTGTCTCAATCCTTGTTTTTGTAAAAATGATTCAATTTTGTCTTTGTAGTTAATTTGACTAAACGGTGTTAAAGTAAACGTCACATGTCAATTTATGGTTTCTTTTGAATTATTTTTTTATTTTTTTTATTTTTTATACGTGTCACTTTACAGTTGTCACGTATCAAAACGGTTCCCTATATTTGTTTTTAGTTTCAATTTAGTCCCAATTTTTATACAAATGGAGCAATATTGTCCTTCCTTAAATTGACACTCAACTTACTTGTTGTATAAATCTTATGATAATATTCTTACTAAAATTGATATTTTTATTAAATATTTGTATAAATATTTTTAAACAAGCTTTTTTTTTAGTTTTATTATTAAACAAAGTTAAACCCTAAACTTAATTTCAACAATTAACAATTTTGTCATTATATATAAATTATCAAGTGTACCATATCATACAAACTTAGTGAAGATTAAAAATCAAATAACTTGTCACACATAAGTTTTGTAACTAAATTTCAAGTTCAAAACAAAACAAAAGTTTAATGTTTTGTATAGAATTTAAAGTTAATTTAAAGTATTTCTATAAATATTTATTAAAACGTTAATTTTAGTAAGATTTATAAAAAAGTAAATTGAGTGTCAATTTAAGGAGGGACAATATTTCTTATTTTTACAAAAATTCAGACTAAAACAAATATAGAGACCAAATTGAATCATTTTGACACGTGACACAAATGTGGAATGACACGTATAAAAAAAATAAAAAAAAAATATTAAAAAAATGAAAATAAATATTAAAAAAAATTAGAAGAAATTCAGAAACTTAAAAAAAAAACAAAAAATTGGCACATTACGTTGACTTTAATACCGTCTAGTCAAATTAATGGTAATGACTAAATTGAATATTTTTTTAGAAAATAAGACTAAATTGAGACAAAAAAAATACTTGAGGACCAAACTGATATTACTTGAGAAATAGAAAGGACTTAAAGAGTAATTTAACCAAGATTTTATTACATTACATGGTTAATCGGCATAAAAAAGAATAACTTTTGATGTAATTTATTATTAGAGGATTATTAAAGTGAGTCAATTTATTTTAAGTAATTAACGTAAAAAGGATTCATTAATTATTTTTATATACTCTAATGTAATTTTTATTATATTTAATACCATTATTTTTCTGTCACGTCTATTAAATAACTATAAGAAATGGATTCTCTCACATTTTTTTTTTCTTTTTATAATTGCCAAGTTTTCTATTTTTTGTATACCCGATTTTTTTTTCTCGCTTATGTGATAGCTTCATTTAAATTTCCTAGTTAATGTCTCAAATTAAAAAAGAAATTATATAAAAACAAAGTATAGAAAAATATATTAAACTAAAAAAAACACAAATATGTAAAATAATAAAAATTATAAAAACAATTCCTTTTTAACTTGAAAAAATGGCATAACAAAAATGTAAACATACAGACCAAGTAAATATAATTGATAACTTATTTAGAAATTTGAACTTTCATATACATAAGTTTGAGGAACATATACTGAGTCATCAAAATAGACAAAACTACGATACGAGCTGTTTTTGTAAATACAAATGATAGCTTCATATAAAAATTGTTCCTTCATCGAAACTACCAATAATCGTCATACAGTATATGACACCAATGAATCATCCTTGTTTTGTTTTCCTGTATGCAGTTTCCCTTTCCTCTGATATGGTTGAAAGTATGAGCAATTCCTTAATAATAGAATTAATTTGGGAGAAAAGAAGAAATGAAGAAACGGCAAAATTTGGTAGTACGTGTAACAACGATACTCAAGAAAATTGTCAACAAATTAAGTTAATAATGATGAATAAAAAGAGGATTTGTGGGAAGGGCAGGTAGTTAATGTGATGCACGTCATTCAGTGTTTAAGAGAAATGTGGGCTCGGAAAGATGCACCTCACTGGCTGTTCGACACATCATATGAATAAATATGAGCCGCTATCAAACTTCCCCATTATTAATTAATTACAATCAATTCATCACATTGTAAAGTTATGTTGATATGGAAAGCTATGTTTCTCACACACAATTTTTTACCATGTATCAATCCCATCAACGTTATTGTGGTCGTGTAGTGAAACTGAAAGACGGCGCTATGAGAATGTGGATGAAATTGAGGAAAGAGGAGGGGAAGATAATGGTAGGATAGATAGATAGATAGATATTGATTGATGCAGGTGGGGTTATGTGGAGGAGAAATGAATAAGCAAGTAAAGTAAAGCAACTTAGGTGTTTGATGTTATGCCTGAATATGGTTTAGGAGAATGCGTGCGTTTGAGATGCATGAAAGATATATGGAGATGGTGAGATTTGGTTGTTGCTTGAAACAAAATCACATAGTGGTGCCAAAAAGGCAAAGGCTACACAGCCAATGGTATGGTATTGTGCCCTTTTAGGCTTTAAAAAGTTTAACCACCAAACACAAAGGGGTGGCTCCTGTTCCTTCAAACTTTCCCAAAGCAGTGCGGCACTCGCAGCTAGAACGTGAACTACTTTAAAAAACAATACTTACTTCTAAAAGAAAAATCAAAGTGTGTTCTGGCAAAGTAAAGACACGTGCGTGGGGGATTTTCGCACGTGAGTGGGGGATAATTAGGTTTTAGCAATGATGAAATGTGGGATTCATGTGACGTCACCAGAAAGAGGAAGAAGGTTGGGATGTCAATTTGTTGAGTTGAAAAAGAAAAGCAAAGTGTTTTGTTTCCCTCTCTCAATTGAGTGTTTGAGTAATGAGTAGTAATTTGGAGACTTAAGGTTTCAGAGCTAAATATATATATATAGGTGTAGCTAGCTACCTAGCTTTGTTGCATTTCTAAGAAGACAATTCCTTCTTTCTCCCATTTTCGTATTCTATATTCCTACTTGCAATCCAAGGAACCCAACAAATTTCACTTATTAATAACCCATCAAACCTTTTTCTAATTATAAAACTAACTTTCATTCAACCTAACCACAGTTAACAATCAAGGGACCATAGTTCAATATTTTTACGTATTTATACTCTCCTTCGTATGTATTATTGTGGAATTCTACTCTTACATATATTAAGGTTGCTTCTATAAATGTCAACCACTTAAGTTCATCCATTTAAACATACACATCAGATAAATATTCAGGTTAGTGACATCAATATTGTTTTCTATGAATTCTCTAACTCTATGGTCACACACAAACATGAAAAAAAAATCATGTGTTTACCACAAAAATTATTCATTTTAATCATGCAAATATGGATCATCAATTACCTGAGACTCAACTTAATTACGGTTGCCTGAAAGTACGCAATAAACCTAAAACAAATTAGAAATTTTTTAATGGAACTGAATTTATATTTTAAAATTTTAATTTATTAGAATTCATTTTCAAGACAATTGAATGGAAATTTTTTATCTAATTTTTCTTTATTAATATGATTTTTTTTTATTTACTGTAGATGCTATTGAACATAATATACACATCTTCAGAAAATTATTAAATGCATAGGCTATTATAAAAAAAATGTTTTTCTTTATACTAGAATGTTTTATATCTTGCGAGATTTTTCCTGTAGTTTTTCTATGAAATTTCACAAAAAATAAGTTTCCACCCGAATTTTTATATACATTTTAAAATTTGCACAAAAATATTTGTAAGAAAAGACCTATGAAGTTTCAAATATTGTAATAATGTAAATTGTTCTTAGTTAAGAGTTAATGTTATGGATGCTAAATAAATTTTTTTTTTGGAAAAATAAATCTTAATATTTTAACGTGACAATATTTTGATAATAAATTTTTAAAGTTAAAAAAAATTTCAAATTAGTTAATGTCTTATAATTTCATTTTGGTAAATGTTTTTGTTGAATATAATTAATGGATTTTTTTTTTTGAACATTTCCTTTTAATAACTCTACTATTAGAACAACGTACATGAAGAAAGAAGCTATTAAAAAGGAGATGTAATGGGATATTTTTTAGGGAAAGATAAATAGATCAAACAATTCATAATATTATCAAGAGTTTCATTTAAAAAATAAAATCTATTTAGTTTTCTGTTAAAAAAATACCATTTATATATAACATAAATGGTCTCTTAAAATATAATTTGTATAGATAATTTTACTTTTTACACTTTAATGTATCTTTACCCATTTCATTATTTATTATTAAACTTAATCATTGTTCTTCATTTGACACTCTCATATGATTAATTTATTTTTATAAGAAAATAAGTTTAGTGTTGGGTTGACAAGTTCATCATCTGATTAAATTTTGTTAATTAGATTGTTTATTCACATGTTACTTTTTTAACGATGAGTAAAATGGGATGAACCCGAAAGACGGTATTAATTATGAACTTCCCACTAAGAATTTCACATATTTATTGTTGTGTTGAAGGAAAATTGCAAATCTTGTTCTTTGTATGCTTGTGTACTTAAAGAAGTACACACTAAGACTTTATATTAGTGTACCTTTTTAAGAGCATGCATTTATATGCTTGCTTAAACTCCTTTATGTCTCCGTAAAACTATAACTACAACTTTATTCGAAAAGAGATAATGAGTACAAAATGTCTTATACCAGTTATGGGGAAGCGGAAAATGAAAATCTCTGAATAATTAGTAACCAATGAGTGAAATTATAAGTGAGGTTATGCTAATATTCGGAGATACCACACCCATACGCCATCTAACTCATTACTATTAAGGGCAAATTCACAAAGTAAGTCATTTCCTTTCGCATGCATTTCAATAAAAATATTAAATAATTATACATGCATCACGTTGGAAAGATATTTTCACCACTTGTTCATTAATAATTTCATTGCCATCCAATTAATTTTGCGGGAGGGTAATATAGGGTTTAATTTATTGGAGTAACAAAACAAATTACACCAATACAAATCTTTTGCCCTTTGGTTCTTCGTTTCTTCAACTAAAGAAAATATTATTAATACAATAACAAATAATCTTATCCATATAGATGTTAAATTTTGACTATAGAAACTTTAATTTTTACAAAGGGTGTATGTATATGTACTCAATCAAAAATCAATTGCTTTAGAAAAAAAAAAACTTCTTCAATTCTGTACTTGTATTTAAAATTTTAATAAATTGTCATGAATACAAATATTATCAGTTTAATATTTATTGCGGTTAACTTTTTTATATAGCGTTAATTTGACCCCTTCGAGTATAATAGTTCATTCATATTTAATTTATATATATATATATATATATATATATTCAAATTTATCTTAATATAAAATCGAATTAAAAATATTACACATATATGAACTAATTTAAGAACATTTATATATTTGAATGAAAAATGTTTGCTCTGAAAAAATAAGAGTTAAATATGTTTTTAATTCTTGAATTTTGATCCAAAATTGAAATCCATCCCTGATCAAATATATTTTGCTTTTTAAACTTTAAAAATGAATGAATATAGTTATTTTAACCCAATTACATTAGTTTTTTTTAGCTGTTGAACGCATTTCTCAACCGATAATGAATTGAGAATGTGTCAAACAGTATAAACAACTTCAATACTAACATGAAGCTCATTTGACACATAAAAAAAGGTTAAAAATACTATATTCATTCATTATTAAAGTTTAGAAACAAAAATGTATCAAAGTTTTGAACATGAACAAATTTCAATTTTGGGTTAAAGTTCAGATACTAAAAACATACTTAGTCCAAAAAATAATGATAGCAAAGATTAAATTGGTAAAATTTATATATAAAAAATAATTTAATAAATAAGTTTTTACTTATAATTATCATCAAAATGGAAATTTGTTATTTATATAATTATATGTTAACTAAAAATTTATAAGTTTAAGAACATGTCTCTCAATCATAGAAGTAGAGCGGATCTTTTACATGACAAGGGAACCTCGGTTCCCCAAAGTTTTTTTGAAGCAATTTGTTTTGCTTTTACATGTGATAAATTTATTTATGTACTACTAAATGATGATAAATTATTATTTTTTAAATAAATGAGAAGTAATAGTCATTTTTTTTTAAATTCTATTATCATGTGTGCTTGTTTGTAATAGATGAAATAAATATAAAAAATAATTATATATAAAAAATCTAATTTAACATACGTAGATTTTTTTTTTCCAAATTCCACCGTGGAATAGAATTACTTAAAACTTAAGTTTTCTTCTTGTTCTTTCACTAACAGCCCATGTCAGAGGAAATATGCTCCAATTCAAAGGAAGAGAAATATTAAAGCTTAATTATGCATCCATTATATTCATTGTAAAGAGCACATTGAAATGAAGAAGAAAAAATAGTAAATATGCTTATTTCTTTTGATTAGGTTGGCAAAAAATGGTTTAACTATATATAGGGTTGAAAATATTTCATTAGTTTAGCCAAAGTTAGTTTATTATGATTTAGAGATTTTGTGAAAGGAACTGTTTAGTACGTTGTGTCTGGAAAAGTCAAAGTCTCCCTTTTTACATACTCCAATACATGCAATGCTTGGTATATAAAAGAACAACAGTGCTGCCTAATTTTTATAATAAATAGGAAAAGCTCATGTCTTTTGGGACATACGATGCCTATGAATATGTAATATTGTGAAGAGTGCAAGATTTATAGGCCTTTGGTACAATTTATTACAATTTATGATTTTGTAGAAAATAAACCATACCACAGATGTTGATTTATTAATATATAATTAATAGATTGCATGTCTTACCTTTCATCATCCTACGCAATTATTTTAAAACGAACTAACCTTCTACGTTGATGGAGAGATAGTCCTGTACACCTTTTTTACTGCAAACCATACCACTGCAAAAACTTTTTTCATGTATACACCAAAAAGATAAAATCTGCAATTTTAAATATACTAGTGTTTAAAACAAAAGGGGAAACCAGATAGAAAATGAATGAAAGGTTAAGGAATATTCTTAAAGATATTTTGGTTGAAGAAAATTTTCAAATATGTTGTCATTGAAGAATAATATTTAAAAATATTCTCTTTGAAAATATACTGTAATTTATATAATAATGAGAGAAAATATGAATTGTTATGAGTGTTAAGAAGAGGAGATAATGATTTATTGTAGATGTGGGTTCATTGAATGAATAAGTAGCATAGCATTGATTTTCCGTAGAGGTGAATGAGGGTGAGAAGTTAAAGTTAACACTTAACACCATTCTAAGATGATAATTAAATGCAAGTAAGAGAAGGCGAAACATAAGAAACATCAGTAAAAATGAAAGGGTTCATGAAAAGGGAAAATAATGAACATGGCTGTGAGTGACAGCGCCAAACCTCCTTAAAGCGGTTATGGGTGCTTTTCAGAAACTATGTCTCCCACACAATTAAACCTAACTTGTCTGTTTTGCCCATCCAATGGCACGTGCCATCCATCCACTTTCTTTACCCTTCCCCATTTATCAATATCTCTCTCTTCCCCCTATCTTACATCACTCCTCATATTAATTCATGAATTAGTACTAAATCAAATACCCGAAATACCCTTACACCTTCTCTGCCTCTTCACCCCATCGGCAATCATTTTTCAGGGCTTTATTGTCATTCCAACGCATAAAAAAGATGGGGTAGTTTGGATCATTGAGATGACTTTGTACTCACCTTATCTTTATTTTATTCCGTAGTTTGCGTTCGTTTCCAAAGGACGTATTCAAATGACAATAAAATCCAACATTTGTTCCTCCTATTATCAACATTTCACAAAATATATACAACTCAAATATTCCAATATTATTTATCCCCATCTCTGTTGTACTGCAACCTGAGTTTAAACAAAAACAAAATTTAAGAAACACCGATAAATATGTAAGAAGTTGGTTATGATTTATAATTCCATGAACTTCTGTTCTTTTCTTACGAGCTGGCTTCAATATCTAGTATACTAATTGTGTAGAGTTGATGATAAGGGCATTGTGGTAATTTAAGAATATGAATATTTTGTTTGGCTTGCAATTTATTACCACATATGTTAATTTTGTGTGATATGGAATAAAAGAAAATATAAAAAGGCATTATTGGTAGGGGGAAATACTAAAGGAGGAGGTGAAAGTTCGAAGAAGAGGAAGAACAGCGACCGCTTCTCTTTCCTCTCTCTCTCACACAACCCAAACACTGCGTTTATTTGAGACAGATATGTGAGTCCCCCCAAAGCCTCCATTTTCAATTTTATATATTGTGTGCAACTTCCATCTTTCATTTTCCACAAGGTGATTGCAAAAACACTCACTGCAAAGAGCAACAAAGAGAAAGTAAAGGAGCGAAAGAGAAAGAAAGAGACGACAGAAGACAGAGCGACAACACAGAGAGAGAAAGAGAGAGAGAGAGAGAGAGAGAGAAAGAGAGCGTGTAGTGTGTGTGTATATGTATGAGAGTGTCCCTCAGATAGGTAGATAGAGAGAGAGTGGAGGAATTCAAGAAGCTTTCAATACCACAGAAGGGAAAACGATGTCTGAGAGCTTCACATCCTTTCATACCCTTCACCTCTAAGAGGTACATATATGTGTATCTAGACATATATATGTGTATATATTATATATATACAAGAGATGATGAACAAAGGTGAAAGTGATGATGAAATGAAAATTACCATTTAGGTGAGAAGAACATGAGAGGAGCCTATATAAACCCATTTTCCTTCTCTTTTCTCTTTCCATTTTATTATCTCTATATGGTTTCTGTATAATTGACCTCAGTTAGATGATGTGGTTGATTGTTTTTGTTCTCATTCTCAGATTCGTTTATTCCAGCACGATCCTTGATCAATTCGATTAGTGACAAGGCGAAGGCGAGGGAGAGGATGATGATAAAGATGATGAGTAAGATCTTAGCATGGGAATAGCAACACCCTCTTCTTCCCTTCCTTCTATTATTTCTCACCCCAAGACACACCAGCAACACCATTCCAATTCTATGTCCCAAGACTACGGCCATCACCAAGGAATCTTCAGCTTCCCGAATGGGTTCCAGAGATCGGCTACAACCATGAGTCACCAAGACCCTCACCAACAACAACAGCAGCACCAGCAGATTCGTAGGGACAAAGTGAGGGTGCAAGGCTTCGAGCCACAACAAACTTTGGTCCCCATAGAGGAAGACGAACCGGGAAGCCTCCCTGTGTACGAAACCGCGGGTATGTTATCGGAGATGTTCACTTTCCCTCCCGGCGCCGCCACGGAATTATTGGAGCAACAGCAACAACAGGCACAGCAGCAACAATCAATGACGACGACGTTTCGATCGTCGGCAAGAGCAGTGGGCAGTGGTGGCAGCGAGTGGTACGGAAACAGACAAGGGATGCTAACCGGGTTGGGACCGTTGGGAGATTCCAAGAATCATCATCATCATGGCAGTGTGAATAGCCGTGACAGTAGCAGCAGCAGCATAGTTCAGCATCAACATCATCATCATCACCACAACCACCATCATCAGCATCAGATGTCAAGCATTAATGCAGACTCAGCAGCTGCCATGCAGCTTTTTCTCATGAACCCGCAAAGCACCAGATCCCCTTCTCCCCCTCCGCCTCCTTCTTCCACTCTCCACATGTTACTTCCCACGTTTCCTCCGGGCTCAGGAGGGTCTTTTGGTCAATTCACGTGGCTCCCTGACACTGCTCAAGATGGAGGAGGACCCAGTACGGTTGTGGAAGGCCCCGGTCACGGCCAAGGTCTTTCCTTATCCTTGTCCTCCTCCTTAGAAGCTGCGAAAGCGGAGGAACTTAGGATGGGGGATAGTGGGTTTTTGTATTACAATCAAGCTAGTGGAGGACCCTCTTCCTATAAGAGTGCTCTTGGGGGTCATCACCACCAAGCATTGTTGGGACAGACCCACCAGGGGCATGTTGGCTTTGCGCCATCATCCTCCACATCATCCTTAGGTGTTGTCAACGCCTTGAGGAATTCCAAGTATATTAAGGCTGCTCAGGAATTGCTTGAAGAGTTTTGCAGTGTTGGGAGGGGCCAGTTCAAGAAGAACAAGTTCAATAGGCAACTCTCAAACCCTAGCTCCAATCTTGGAGCTAGTGGCGGCGGTGGCGGCGGTGCTTCCTCGTCTTTATCAAAGGATGTTCCTCCTTTGTCAGCAGCTGATAGGATTGAGCATCAAAGGAGGAAGGTCAAACTTCTAACAATGCTTGACGAGGCATGTAATCTTTCTCTCTCTCTCTCTATCTCTCTCTCTACCTCTGAATTCTTCTCACCTTCTCTCATTCTTCTAGAGTCAAGGTCTTCCAATTTAATTATTTTCTTAGTCCAATAATAAAACACAGTTCTCCAGCGAGTATCTAAAATTCAAGAAAATGAAAAGCCGGCTGGTATAGTAGGGTTCCACTCCTTAGGATCAGTTGGTGGGGATTTGATCCTTATTTTAATCCTTACTCGATTTTTTAATCTCGCGATTCGATTGGTGGGAAGATCTTAGAGTCTTTTCAGATTTATTTTAACAAAAGAAAAAAAAAATATTGTTTGGTGAAAGTGCGAAACCGGGACACTACCATTATAGGAGAATACGTCCATCAAGAAGCGACGTTTCTTCTGATTATTAAGACTCACCAAACAGATGGAAGGCAATCACCAATCATATATATTATTGCATAGCAAGTTGTTAGAAACACCACTGCTCCTTCAGATCCTTACCCATCTTAGTAATATTGCAGTGAAACCCATTTGTTCACATCTCAGATGACCGGGTATATATATATCGGGAGAACAGTCTTTTCTTTTTCTATCCCTCTTCCAATTCAATTTCTCTATAAAATGAAACACGCCCGAGCACATTCTTCATTCGCATTGACCGTACTGTGCACAACAAGTACTCCTCCATAGCCTTTTTTTATTAAGTAAGAAAAAGTGATGTATATGTATATCCCTCACACACGTGTGTTTTTGTTTCACTATTTGCATGAGTGAATTAACTTCCATATATCGTATTCTTAATTAAACCATACATGTACCCATTTCTTTCCTTAATTAATGCTGGTTAGTTCACCCAGCTTTTCACAAACCGCACAATGAATATGATATGAGTAATGAGATGGAACATCATGCATTTACTGTTACAGGTGATTTTTTCAGCACTGCATCCTACCAATTAATAGCGATACCATAATTCATTAATATCATCTTTTTGACATTGTAAAATGTTGTTGTTGCGGTTTTGCAGGTAGATCGGAGATACAGCCACTACTGCGAGCAAATGCACATGGTGGTGAACTCGTTTGACATGGTGATGGGTTTTGGTGCTGCTGTGCCATACACAGCACTTGCGCAGAAAGCAATGTCTCGTCACTTTAGGTGTCTAAAGGATGCCATAACAGCGCAACTGAAGCATAGTTGTGAGCTGTTGGGAGAGAAAGATGGGGCAGGGAACTCAGGGTTGACCAAAGGAGAGACCCCAAGGCTGAAGATGCTTGAACAAAGTCTGAGACAGCAAAGAGCGTTTCACCAAATGGGGATGATGGAACAGGAAGCTTGGAGACCCCAGAGAGGGTTGCCAGAACGATCTGTCAACATTTTGAGAGCCTGGCTTTTCGAGCATTTCCTTCATCCGTACGTTGTTTCGTTTTCTCTCCTTCATTATTACTTACATATGTAAAACCAGTCATTCTTAAAATTGGCATCAGCATGTTCATGTTTGGTTGTCTACATTTTTTTTAACCTACGGGGTAAATTTCAAACGACGAAAATGTGATTTAGGGCTGGACTTAAGTGTAGAAATAAAAGGGTTTTATGAGATGAAAGAAAGTTGATTTGTGGTGTAATTTCAGAGTTGGATATAATTAGCGGTGAAATGTGGTATGTTAGAGTTAGGAGAGGAGAAAAGGCAGTTAATGATTGCGAGACTGTGAAGGAGAGGGACAGTGAGACATAATGAGATTTAATTTAAAAATGTGAAAAAGCATAACACACAAGACGATAGATACCGCGATCCATAACAGGAAAAAAGTAGCAGGGCTTCCGTTAATTAACAAAGAGGGAAAAAAGAGTCGCAGAGGGAAAGACCGAAAGAGGGAATCTAAAAGCCATTATGCATAGGATCGTTTACAACAGTCATTAATAGTGCAGAGTCCTTGGGATGCATGTAGCTGGACAGCCAAAAGCTGTAAAGATAGAAAGATAGATACATGCATGATTTAGCGTTGTTTGTTATTGTATTTATATGATTTAGCGTTGGAATAATTAAAATTTTGAGATGGGATTATTATGAGCAGAAGTGAAAAGAGGTAATGCAGTAAAGATGGGTAAGTGGGATAAAGAAAGTAGAGAGAGTAGTGGTCAGTGTGTACAGCGATCTACTTTACTTCTGCAATGGCAGCTAGGACGTAGATCTTTCTTTGTTTCTCTTAGATTCTCACGCCCACGAAGGGACAGAAAGAAAGGTTTCATACTCAGCTAAGGGTACAGAAAGCTGGGTGTCTCTTTATACGGTTAAGGCAAGGACTCTGATGTCATTTTCTGGTCTCTTTCTCAGGTACCCAAGCGATGCAGATAAGCATCTGTTGGCACGACAGACTGGGCTATCGAGAAATCAGGTTCGTCCCCTCCACTCTTAGCTTTCCACAATAGAAAGAGAAAGAGACAATTTTTTGTGTAGTCTACCACACCACAGTAATAATAATTAATTACATGCACGGACCACATACATCATAACAATAATATGAAGAAAAGGAAAAACAATGGATGAGATGAGATCAACCAGAAGGGACCAGCAGTAAGTTCAGATGCAACTTACATCGTTTTGGGCTTTCTTTCTGTGTTTCCCTTCTTCATTTTTCTTCCCTTTAGAGAAAGACAAACGCCAATGTCGCTTCAATTCTTTCCTAGTTTCCTCTCTCCACTTTAACATGTTTTTTCTTCTTTTCTTCCACCAAAGGGTTTGGTACAGTTATTATTTGTGCCATATTTAATGAAACTGGCTTATACCATTTCCTTAAAAAACAACCATATTACAAAAATTCCATTTTCTGATTTTTTTTTAAATTTACTTTGGATTCTTTTGCTTGGTGGCATAAATTCTGAAATTAAGATGTTCCTTGGTGACATAAATTCTGAAATTGAAAGAGCAGGCATAAGTACAGAGGCAATAAGACATGGAAATTTTGCTGTTTCTTGTCATTTTAAAACAAAAAAAAAGATCAAAGTATAGTGTTTTAGAATCTCCTGCCTCTCCCTGTCACTCATTTTCTCTCTCATATCAATTGGCTTCACTTCTCCCAACTACACAATGGGGACCATAAATAAGGGAAATAAATAATCTTTGGGAAATATCATAATCTCCTTGTGGTAAATTCCTTACAAGTTTATGCTTCTATACTCGGCCAATTAATGCCAATCTTACGTAGTCACGCATCTTTGTCTGCCAATTTCACAATCTCAGTTTACTTTTCTTCACTTACACATAATCAGCTAGTTTAGAATGCCATACTCTCGTAAGATAAGTCCTGCTCTTAATTTTGGCACGTTCTATCTGAATCATTTAATGTCTTTTGTACAAAAAAAATGTCAGAGACGTAAGACATAACAAAACTATGCCTCCACGCCCTCAACAATCATATACATATGGTATCCATATTTTTCATTAAACAGTACCTCCTCCTTCATGGATTTTGTACATCTGCGATTCTGCATCAACAGTGTACCTTGTATTTTCCCTGAACAACCAAAATCCAAAGGAAAAAGCTACTGCAACAATTTAGCACACATCTAATTAGGGGGAAAGAAAAACATGGTGTATAGTATATAACTTCCTACCTGTTTCATGGTTGCCTGCACCCTCTAAGAGTCAGTGAGATGAGGTAGGACACAGTCTGAAGTCTATTGTCCCTAGCTTCTAACTACAATCTGCTGAGAAATAGCTTTGCCTCCTAGATTATATCCTACATATAATTACATTATCATTCACAAATGTTATTCCGCTGTCCTATATGTCACTTCACTCACAACATATTTCATGGCCTAATTACAATTTATCATGGAGGGACAAACGGTAATGAGTCAGAAAGAAAGCAATCTTTTTTGTTTCCTTTTTCTGGTTTCTCAGACCCGATAATATTTTTTCAATCATTAAACTGGATATTATATATGTATCTTTTATTTTTCTGCTCTCTCTCTTTTTATTTCTTTCTTCTGTCTAAAGATGTGCACACTAAACACTTTGATAAGAGAAACTCGACAGTGAAGATTTATCAACCTTTGTAGAAATGTAAAACTGATCAAGGTCAATATCATATGCATAGTTGAGGTTTTCCATGCCATATATATCGTACCCTTATCTAACGTTAATCAACCCCAAGTGTGTCAAGCGCATGGATATATATTTCTATATTTTAATGAGTGTGTATATAAATATTATGCATGCCGGAACTTTCTTTTCTTTTTTAATATATGTTGTTTAGTTATTTATGCGCCACATGTTACATTATAGTTATACCAATAGATAAAATATTTCATCATCAATTGAACAAGTACATAGGTATTTGTCTAATACAACTAGTTATTTAATAATTTTATTACAGTTAGTGGGTCAAAAGATACGTACAATTTTAAGAATAAAAATAGTCTCCTTTTCATCCATCACAAAATGACAAACTTATGAAAGACATGTCATGTGCGTATACATGCATACACATGCATAGTAATTAACATGGCATGATGCAGTAAATTGGAGCAGTAATGATAGTGGTATATGGGGTTGTTTGTGTTAAGGTGGTGGATGGATTAAACGTGTCACACTTGTGTGCAGGTATCAAACTGGTTCATTAATGCAAGGGTTCGATTGTGGAAACCCATGGTAGAAGACATGTACCAACAAGAACTCAAGGAAGCTGAAGGGGCAGAAGAGGAAAGAGAGAGGAACCAAAGCAGCAGCAATAACAGTGGCCACCAACTGGCACAAACCCCAACGCCCTCCACCACGGCATCGACAGCAACAGCGCCACCACCGCCTCCAACAACATCGACAGCGACGACACCACCAACAGCCAAAAGATCCGACACCGAAAGCGACCCTTCACTCGCCCCAATAAATAACAACAGGCCACAGGGAGCCTTCTCGGAAACACAACCCAACTCCTCCTCCACCGCCACCGCCTCTGAGGTGGCGCCGCCCTCGGAGCTTCCCCGGTCGATGGGGGCTGATGACTCCTGCCGGCACGGTAGCCTCGTTGCGACGGAGTTTGGGACTGGTCCCGGCGCTTCTGACATTGGTTCGACACTGATTAGGTTTGGGACCACCGCAGGTGACGTGTCACTGACACTAGGGCTACGCCACGCCGGGAACATGCCGGAGAAAACTCCGTTCTCCGTTAGGGACTTTGGAGGCATTTAAACTTAATCAATCCCCTCTATTACTTCACATGATCATAAAGATAATAATGATACGTATAGGAGGTTGCTTTATTATTACTATTTTATTTTTACTTTTATTATTATAATAATATGATTATTATGATATGATATATCAAAAGAAACCATTTTTCAGAATCTCTTTGATGCTCGTTCCTCCTCTTGAAGACGCATTTTTATGGAAGATGGAAATAGAAAAGATAAATGTGTAGGCTCTTGTGTTTTCTGAGTGTATAGTAGTTTTTGTATCTTAATTTGATAGGAGTTGATCTAATTAATCCAGTAACTTATGCTCACTCTCATCTCGCATAGGCTACTTGATCTTTTGTAACTTAATTTTGTAAAGACTTTATCTAATTAATTTTTTATAACTTTTTAAGAATATATTCATGGGAAAAATCATTTAAAGGAGTAAAACTAATATATATCTACTGGCGTACACACAGGTGTGATAAGGCACTGTCGCGTTTGTGTATATACATTTTTTAAATATGAATTATAGTATTTTAGTAGATGATAATAATGTACTTTTATTAAGTTAATATATAAAATAAATTTATATTTATTAAAAATGAAATAAAATGTTAAAAATAGAGTGAAATGAATAGAAAAATTAATTGTTGTGAATAAAAAAAAGATAAAAAGATAAACAGTTTATAAAAAATAGGTAAGAATAACCGTTAATTTTAAAAAATTTAATAAACAATTATATTGTAAAAGATAAAATTGGTATTATGAAATGTAGACACGAAAGAGGGAATCCTCTTTATATATTGTTATAGATATACAGAAACTGTATTTTACTTTTTTTCCTATTATATGATATATTATTATTATTCTTGGTTATTAAATATTATGGAACTAAACTAAGTATGTTTGGCTAGAAATTGATTTCATAAATGGTTCACGGAGAAGATATATGGAGATTTCATAAATTGTTAATACTCAAATGGTAATTTGCGTCACTTAATTTATATCTGAAAATAAAAAGGTCAACATAAAAAAAAAAAAAAAAAAAAAAAGTGTGGTTCCATTCTTGTAAATAAGAGGACTTGATTTATGTCAAACATCTTTTGTCTAATGTAAAGTAGATAATTTATGTTATTTGTCTAATTGAAATCTAACAATGATTCTCATTTTGATTCATTCCTATTACCAAATAAAAAATAAAAAATAAAAAACTACAATAAAATGGATATTTTTTAACTTTAGTTTAGGGTGTTGCATTTTATTTTTTAACTTTAGTTTAGGGTGTTGCGTATCAAGTTGATTGTATCTTTGTTTCATATTGGTGATATAGTGTCCAATGTAAATTTATGTCAAACAGGTCTAATGTAAATTGAATTTATGTATTCTAATATTTTCAAAGAAAAATCATTGTACAAACTTTTGGATTAAAAAATAAGATTCCATATAAATTGTGTGATTGTATGGCAAGGAGTACTCTTGTTTTTTTTTTTTTTTTTTTTCTTAATATATTTCAACTTTTTATGTTTAAAGTTATTTACTTCTAACAAGAAAAAATAATTCACATTTACAATAAGAGAATTTAAACAAATTGGGGTAGTAGAGACGTTATATAGACTCATTTTTGTTATTTTTTAAGAGTTTTAATTGGTAACTACTTTTTTTATACATAATTATTTTTTATAAAATTATAAAATTTATAAAATATTCAGTAAAAAAATTGGTAACAATTTCTTGTAAATTAAATATTTTTCACAAAAAAAATTAAAACAAAATTGATTATATATATATATATATATATATATATATATATATTAATTAGTAGTATTCATACAAGTCTTCTAAAATATATTAACCTATATTTGCGTACAAATATCCTTTTAAATTAAATAACAATGATTTGTTGTTATGATGAAATTAAATAAATTTTTTTATTATATATATTGACATCTTTGTTTCTAATTACTTATCCTGATAATTTTTATTAATTTGAAAACCTATTATAACTGCATTTGATAAGAGACTAGATATTTATATATTTAATAAATAGCTCAACTTGGAAGTTCGAATATTATGTTATAGTGTTAGATAATTGTGTAGTTAGGGTTTATTTTAAATTTTTATAAGTTTGTAATAACCCTCTTTTAAATAAATATTATAGTTATAGTTTAGTGAAAGTGTTAAATTTAATATCAGAGTGTTATATTTTAGGATAATCAAAGAAAAAAAGAGTTTATTACTCTTCTATGTACAATTATAAATTATTAGCTCAGTTAAAAACTAGTTAAAACATTTAGGTTAAATAAAGTTTAAATATATGATAATTTTGAGATTAAGTCTCTAGAATTTGTCTATGTCTATTTATGAATAAAATAAATATACTTTTCAATAGAGTATTAATTCTTTATGATTTATGAGATTGAGTTTTATAATTTTATAATTTTATAATTTTATAATTTTATAATTTTATAATTTTATAATTTTATAATTTTATAATTT
>Ga0214543_1006228_pt1 | contig 21376 bp, 9 predicted proteins | sample CNSS2metaG_FD_160094 | JGI IMG/M metagenome (GOLD analysis project Ga0214543, IMG submission 160094) | Root nodule microbial communities from cowpea collected in UCLA plant growth center, Los Angeles, California, USA - CNSS2 | ecosystem: Host-associated > Plants > Roots > Nodule | place: USA...
ATACTCACCAACTACACCTATATAATATTCATATACAGACAAACATTAAAAAAATTAAAAAATACAAAGTACAGAAATACACGATATCACTTTCAAAAAAGGGGGACCACAACGAAAAAATAAAGGACCACATGCTATGACACAGACCCATGCTCAAATAAGCACACTATTCAATAATACACTGCATTTCACCGACAACACTACCATTTCCTTTCCAAAAAGCAAACTTTTCAACCGACAAACAAAAGGCACCGAACAAATGCACCCAACAAAAGCACCGAACCAAAATAGGGAAAGTCACTAACCTGAGATTGCTCCAGCGTTTGAGATGAATGCGATGAACTCAATATCCACAGATTGCACGCGTGATGACGATGGACAAGGACAGCGATCGCACTCCACAGCTTCCACCACAGTTTCCCCAATTTCACCCCAACTTTCTTTTTTAAAAACCCTAAACCTAATTTCGCCTTAAATTAGGTTTAGGGTTTTTTTTGAAAAATAATTATCCCACCTTAAATTATAAAAACCCTAAACCCTAATTTAATTTAACATTTTTTCTTACCCAAAACATAATATAATTACAGCTGCCCATTCCACGTCAACGTTTTCCTGCCAAGTCACTGTTCAACAAATGGTCAACCTTGCCATGTCACTGTTCACCTAACGCCGTTTGCCCAGACTTGATGGAAAGGGCAAAAGTGAGACTTTTAAAGTTAAAAGGGGACCATTTTGAGATTTCCGAAAATACAGGTACCAATTTGAGATTTCCAGTCCAAAATGGGGACCAAAGGCATAATTAAACCTAATAATAAATAACAATAATAATAATTTCTATCAAAGGGATAATTTGGTCAATTCAAAAATTTTCCTATTAAAACATGTTTTATCATTCACATAAATCAAATCACTTACAAAATTTTCTTACATTTTCTACTATCTTTTTCTTAATTTAAACAACCTCACTTACACCTCTCTTTTGTCTCAAATTCATCATTTTTCACTTCCTCAAGTACATCTCTCAATTCAAACAAAGTATTAAAGTTGATTTTTGAAACACTTTGAATCACTACTTTATATCTCTAATCTATTTATATTTGCAATACCTTTTTTACACTTAATTTCACTTACAAAAAATTTTCAAGTTTAACTAACACACATGTGCTTCTAACTCTAATTTCACACCTTTGGGTTGAGATATCTTAGGTCATTTTTCCTTTTAACCCAATGAGGGTGTGCCTACAAAAGAAACTCTGACACTCAAGTCAGTCAAATGCGTTAGATGATATTAAATGTGATAATAATGAATTTAATTAATTTACCTCGTATAGTGTAATTACCTTGATTAATCTTTGGATAGTCATGCCTTGATTGTAATATTAACTTAGCAATATTTGCCATATAGGTTGATTCAACTGATATGGTGTCGGTCAAGTTGTTATGGTGACACCAAGACACATCGCATATCTTTATAACAAGTGGACTGAGTATATCTTGGTCCAAGTGGTCGTTGGACATACATAGTACATTAGCCCCTAACTCGATATGGTATATACTCAGAGTCTTCAAGCTACCACAATGATGTTAGTATTGGTGCCGTTATGTGCAAAAAAAAAAATTAAATTTCTTTAATCTCATCCTATAGGTATACAATTTAACCTCCTTCTCATGTATAACCTGAATAATTTAAATTCAACAACCGCTTTATAATTGATCCAATTTTCTTTCAAAGATTTTTAGTGCAAATTTATTCAATCTTTTTAAAACTATATGTAATATAACGTTATTTAGCTTATTTTGTTCTCATGATTTCTTCTAAAATAGTTCAGAAAAAATATTTTAAAAAAACAAAAACAAAAGACAAGTCCAAAAGATAAATTATTTGATTTAGTTTATTAAAAAAGGAAGAGAAGATATTGGAGGGTATGTCAACGTGGATATTGAGTTATATAATATCAAAGAGATTGAAAGATTTAGATTTTTGACCCAATTGAATAATATTGTGTGATTTATATATATATATATATATATATATATATATATATATATATAATATAATGGACCTCACAAGATCAAAAGAAGGATTTTGTTATTGTTATTTTACTCTATTAATACTTTGTTAATTCGAGTATAAGAAAAAAAAAATGTAAGAACCCTTTTCAACAATTCACAACCCTGCCAAAAATATAAGTACATATCTCATTTTAACAAAACTTGCCAAGTTCAATCGAAAAAATTCACAATTTTCATATATGCATAAACATGGTCAAAATGATCACCAACTTCATACATGCATATTCTTAGCAACAAATTTTATATTCAATTTCATCAACTTAAAATTTGATTCATCTACCTCAATTTTCACAAATCAACTAAAGATAACTCTAAAATATCATGTACCTAAGTTTCTATATTAACCTACAAATCATTTCCACCAAACCATTTTCAAAGAGTAGTCACTCCTTAGGACGATATATGCATGAAATTAAACATAGCTTTCTAGCTCAAATACAAAAGTTATCTGGAATAGTTTTTCTTACTTGTAACTAGATCTTCTAGAAATACCAAGAAAAAGAAAGTTTGAAAACTTTAAAATTCTAGAGATTTAAACAATACAAATAGAAAGCAATCAAATTCCAGACAAACACTAAATTGGTTGAGAAAGTAACATGTTCTAAGATAAGCAAAAGGCAATATCAAAATATTTTTAAAGAAAAATGAATCTAGTCTAAAAAGAAAAGTATTCATATAAAAAATATTATCATTTAACATTCCAAAATCTCTTAAAAATTGAATAACCAAGTTAAAAATATTATTTTATTTATTAAAACAATAAATTTTATTACGATAAATAATTTGTTCAATACAATAGATATTACCGTATGTTATTTTTAGTACAATAAAAAAAATCACAAACTTAGACTTTGTACGTAAACTTTAATTTATTAATTTTGTTTAAAATCCCGTTAATGATTAATATAATTGAGTACATACATGGTATTTAGTAGTTGTTAATTGTGTATATTAAAGAAAAAGTTAGCATTAAACAAACGGTAAAATACTCCATCCAAGGTTAGGTTAATTGCAACTTTAATCACATAGGTTAATTGCATTATTATATTAATTTTTTCTTTAATTAACACATTTATCTTTTCTTTAATTAACCTTTATGTGATGGTATAAATTCTTAAGGTATACCAAACTTTTGTATCCTACCATTACCCAGAGATATTTCTAAGTTGAGAACTATAAAATTGAATATCTGAAACACGATAAACTTAATCACAATAGATTTTCCTCTGAGCTTTAGAAAATCTTTACATGGTCGAAAGAATTCATATTAACACTTCATTGAACTGCTTCACGATTAAACTTGCATGCCCATAAATATCCGTTCAAGAAATCGGACGCACTGCTTTAAACAGTATTATTACTTGAAAATTGGTAAAAATCAAACTTTTGTCGTTAAAGTATATCAAAAGATCAAAAGAGTTTGTTAAGATAGTGATGGTATCAGTTATTGCATTCACTTTTCAGAAAAAATGGATTACCCTACCCACCGAGTTAAAGAGATCTCAAACCAGAAAAGTATTATGTATTGCAACAAAGGTATTGTAACTATACAAGTTTCGGTGCCCCATTGTCCATGATGACAGCCATAAGATCTAACATTCTAAGCACGACTAAATCTCTCGATGGCACCAGAAAATATAACAGTCGATGTTACCATGTACAAGAGAAGAATTGCAGTATCAAACAAAAGCCTTCCACATGCCACGCATACCGGTTCAGGAGCCCTAAAAAGAATTAGATCCGGACAACACGGTCGCACCATTTGTCTGTCAGGTTAAGATTAATAACCAAAAATTTCATTGATTCACAATCCTCGCAAGAGTAGCACAATGAACCAATAATGCTGTCTGTAACTCAAATTGTGCTCTCAAAGGAGACCTGAAAGTGAGCAAGATGCCTGGGTTTTGGATTGGATGAAGCAGCAAGGCTTTGAAGCAACTTCACCACATCACTAGTATCATCAAGAAAATACTTGGCCTTGCTAGGCTTCCTACCTACAGTACAGGCAAAGATCTCTGGAGCTGATGGCAGTGATACCGTCCTCAAAATGGTCTCAAACATGTCCTCGTCAGACCTATCATCCCCTATGCACAGTACAAAATCTGGTGGATTACCGCCGTTCACCATGGTCTGAATAACCTCTTCAGCTACCCAACCCTTGCTTATTCCCTGCAGAGAGCAAAGAAATTTTTTTATTTTGTCCACTCCAGCCTGAGTTTCAAGATTAAGGAATACAGGGGAAAGAGTTTGAAAAATACCTGTGGCTTAACTTCAACAATATGCTGGCCTCTCGTAACAACTGCTGGTTCATTAGCAAGCACACTTTCCAAGTGACTCAACAACTCTTTGGCTTGGCAAGAACCAAAATCAGGGTCTGCATCTTGATGATGCCACACCAAAGCACTTTCCTTAATTTCAATATTAGAACCATCAGTTGCTTCTGTATACAATTGCATGACAGGTTCCACTATCTTTTTCCAATCCAGGTCTGCAGACAAGTGACTTGATTCCCATTCTGAATCTTTGTTCCACCTGCAACCATAAAAGAAGAGGGAAAAACATGTTAAGCTCTTTTGAGGGAAAGGACAGGGTGGCAGATAGCGAGATATAAAGTTGCCCAATCATCCCAACATTAAAATGACATACCGTAAAAAGTATCCATGTTCTGCTGCAAGTCCCAGCATTTGGCATGAAGTAAACCATTGACTCAGTGAATCCCTTCCCCTCCCACTGACAATGAACACTATATTCTTGGGATCATTACAGAGAGCATTTAAGACGGAGATGACTTCAGGGCTGGGGACTTTACTTATGGAAGATTGTGATACAACAGTACCATCATAATCAAGAAAGATGGCCCTTCTATTGGTTCTCTTGTATGCTGAAACAACATGGTCAATCGTCAACTTCCTAAAACCATGAGAGAGAGAAACAACTCTGAACCCCAAGCCCAAACCAAATCCCCAGCATCTTTTGGTGTAATGATCTTTGCAGGCTCTCTCCAGATCCTGCATAAAGCTATGTGCCCAATATGCCACATCATGAGAACTGACATACCTATAGTGCTTCTCATGGCGCAACTGCTTCTCTGAATCACTCATAGTAACGGCAGCATACATAGCATCGGCCACGGCATCTATGTCCCAGGGATTGACCCTTATTGCTCCACTAAGAGAAGGTGAACAACCAATGAACTCAGACACAACAAGCATGCTTGTCCGAGGAGAATCACTTTTTCTACCCAAGGATTCATCCAGTCGTGCAGTTCCCTGTCTACAGACTATGTATTTGTATGGAACTAAGTTCATACCATCCCTTACAGCATTGACAATGCAACATTCTGCTACAGCATAATATGCACTCTTCTCAAAGCGAGGAACATGTCGGTCAATGAGAATGACTGGCTGATAATTATTTTTGCTATATGTATCATTAATCCTCCTGGCAATTAAATATGTTTCATTCTTTGCTTCTTGAACATCCTTCCCTAAGCCCCTTGCAGGATTTACAATTTGAACTAGGACAACTTTGCCCTGCAAATCTGAATTCTGCTGCAGCAGATGTTCAACGGCTAGAAGTTTCAGACTAATGCCCTTAAAAATATCCATGTCATCAACACCAAGAATTACTTTCTTACCCTTAAACTCTTCCTGAACCTCTTTCAGTTTAGAAGATGTAGAAGAAAGATTTAATACAGATTCAAGTCTACCCATGTGAATGCCTACAGGCAAAATTTTAATAAAAATAGTGCGACCAAAGTAATCAAGCCCTATATGTCCTCGCTTAGATTCATAGTCCAGACCTAGCATTCTACTGCAGCAAGAAAGAAAGTGGCGAGCATAATCAAATGTATGAAAGCCAATCAAATCAGAGTTCAACAATCCCCGCAAAATTTCATCCCTAACAGGTAAAGTTCGGTATATTTCAGAAGAAGGGAAAGGACTATGCAGAAAGAATCCAAGCTTCACCCGATTATATCGCTTCCTCAAGAAAGTAGGCAAAACCATTAAGTGATAGTCATGAACCCAAACAAAATCATCATCAGGATTAATTACTTCCATGACCTTGTCTGCAAATATTTTGTTTGCAGAAACATAGGCCTGCCAAAGTATTCTGTCAAAGCGATCACCATGATCTGGGCATATGGGTAACATATAATGAAAGAGAGGCCAAAGTTGCTGCTTACAGAAGCCAAGGTAGAACTTCTTCTGGAGATCATGGGGAAGGAAAGTAGGTACACAATTAAATTCATCCAGCAATCTCTGAGCAACTGCATCCTGCTCACAGAGATCTATTTCGACCTTGAGAGAACCCACGTAGATTACTTCAGTATCAGAAGAAAAACCATCTTTTAATTGTAATAAAATTGAATCCTCATCCCAACTAAAAACCCATTTAGCAGTTTCTATATCTCTTTTAGCCTGCAATGGCAACATGTTTGCCACAATGATTTTCCGCTCCCTACACCCAGAAGAGCTAACATCTGAATCACCATCATTACAACCATAACCATCCAGATCAGAAATAATTCCAGGAACCGTCATAACCCTTGGAAGAGCTCTTGGAGTGTGAGGAATATCAAGCCAGTCCCCATTCGCCAAGCCTAACAGATTAGCATAAGATCTTGAAGCCATATATGGGACAAGGGGTACCTTTCTACAATTCTTTCTATCAGTTCTGCCATAAACAATAATAAATATGAATATCAAGCAAGATTCCAAATAACTATCCTACAAATAATATTACAATGGCCTCTAAGTAAATTAAATGAAAAAGGCTGCATTCATATGGTGTCAACAACACTAGACATCTGATGAGAATCTCTTTCAAATTCCTTTCAGGAACATTTACTAGCTTGGTTATAACGTAGTTGCCAGCACAAATTACTTCATTAATAGCTTTTAATGAAAGCTTTATTCATCAAGGTGGTTTAAAAAGTGAACTGCTGAACAAGAACCCGAGGATGTTACAAGTCAGCTAGGAATGCTAATTCTATGACACATGGATTTATCTGGAGAAAGCAGTTAGGCTAATGTGAATTGAGATGTTCATCATTGTTGTCAAAACAAATTTACTGTAATCAACATCAGCAAACTCTTGATAGCATTTATTTTTCCCCAGGCTTCAAAAATAGTATAGAAAGAAAAAACAGCAAAAAAGTAATTATACTTGTGAATCAGGCACAATAAGGCCAAAAATGAAAAGTGAAATGAATCCCTTATAATAACACACAAGATGATATAATTATTCCAGAAGATACACATCCTCACTATGCTATTCTCCCATCTTGGTACAAGACAAACAGTACCACATGCAGAAGGAGAGAGCAGAGATTGCGCATTTAATACTAACGCTACAGAAGAAACATAATGCATTGTACATCAAAAAAGTTTCCAGATATACCAAAAAAATTTCAATTCAGTTTGAGAAAAATCTCTTTTGATTTAACTGTACATCCCAAATCATGAGGCGCCATATCAGAAAAAGCAGATGGATTCCCTGTAAAAATGATAATGTCATTTTGTCTTATCTATAGGTACACACCCAAATACAAACAGATTATATTCCGCACAGATTACAGATAATGCTATACTCGTGCACTAACTAATCTTTATGGAATTGATTCCACAGTTCAAAATACAAAAAACTAGTCTAAATCCAACTTCATGCATCATTATCCAAGTTCACAATATTTGTGAAACACTGAAACACAATCCCTTGATTTCAAGTGATCAAATATGATAACCCCCACATCAAAATAATACCAAATGGTCTCAAAACTTCAACCAAAATATATTGGTGGACTATATCCTATCAGTTTCCTCTTGAAGAAGTTCTTGGAAGCCTCGTCTAGCCGAAGTGTCAAACAAAATCCATTTAAAGGAAAATCAATTGGTTTTGATTTATCTCTTGAGAAAAAATTTCCATTTCCAACACCAAAAATTGAAATAAATAAATAAGTGAATAAATAACAGCAAACAAAGCACCAAAGAAAAGAAGGAGCATGAAATTAAAAAAAAAAATTCAAAACATAATTTTTAATTTAAAAAACTTGTTACAGACGAGAATAAATTCCATCAAAGACCCATTTGGACTCAACGTTAAATCCCAACAAGATAACGAAAAACCCAAAGATAACAGAACTCCCAGACTCATAATCAAATTCAAGCTAGAGTCACATTTTCAAACATCCCGTCAATGACGCGTTTCACAATTCCCTTAGAAACACCAAACTCAAACAAACCAAAACAAAAACGCAGACGAGCATTCAAAACATTGAACGATCGGGCTCCTTCGGTTCCCCATCAAACCACAACTGCAAGCACTTCAGAAAACCAGGACCAAGAAAATCAATTCAAAAAACAGGGATCAGACCAAATCCTTAACAACAAACAGCATAACCTCCAGTGGTCACACGAGTCGCAAACTCCGACTCTCACCTTTCCTGCTACAGAGAGGAGAGGAGATTCCGGCAAAACGATGAGAGAGAAATCCAAAAGTACACTCTGGAGAGAGAAGTTCGGTTTCGGTTTTGGAGAAGGAAGAACAAACGCGAACGGCAACTGCTAGATTTTTCTTTTCTTTTCTTTTTTTCTCTTTTATTTATATCTCTGAGTTGTTGTTGCGGTAGAACAAGGCACTGGATTATAATTTTTTTTTTTAAATTATTTAATTAATTTGTGTCTGCTTGACAAGTTGGATAGAATATAAATATAGATGGATAGAGACTCATGTGTCCATTAACAACAACCTTCACTGCAGTTCCCTTTTCTAACCATGGTTCACTTTTCCCCATTTTTTATTCATTTTCACTTTCTCCCCTTTCACCATTATACCCTTCTCTTCTGTTAACTCTCTCTTGCACTACCCAGTTTTTCTTTTATCAACTTTTTAAAAATTAAAGACCATGCTAACTTAAATTATGCTTTATCTTTATTTTTTTATTGTTGCCTTTTTGTGAGTATTTTAATTTATCCCTTTTTATACAGCCATGTGGGTATTTGGTTTAAAATATTAGATATTTAATGGGGAAGTGGGAATCCTTTATCCACATCCTTATCATTAAGTGTGGTTGAATATCTTATTCTAAGTTTTCAAGTACAGTACAGTTCATTTTACCAAAACCAAACACCTACTCCTCTCTCTCTCTCTCATCTAAAAATTTAAACATTTCACAATTCAGACCCTCTTTCTTTCTTAATTTATTAATATCCAATTATGGTCAAATTCATACATCTTGCAAACCCCTTTTTCAAATTCATTAATTAATGGGGTTTTTTTTAACACGTTACCGTCCTTTTGTCAACCAGGTCCTTTTTATCTGGAGAAAAAAAAAAAACCAGTAATTTAAAAAATATATATATTCTTTATCTCACACATCATAAATGACCTTTCATAATTCCGATTCTTGAAGACACAAAAAGGCTCATGTTGTGTCCCGAATTTTAACAACCTTTGGGTGATAGGTGTTGCCCTTTCTATTTTATTTCGGATAAACAATCTTTTCTCTCAAATCATAATCATGGTGGCAAGCAAGTACTACTTAATTAATTAATCCTGAATCTATTATTTGTTTTCTCTAAACGCAAATACATTTGATGTAAGTGGATCTGGCTTTGTTTGTGCATATGGATAATGTATGGTCAATTCTGTGGGTGTAGAGGATAAGAAAATGATGAACCCTAGTAAGAAGCAAGATTTTTTGGTTCATGAATGTGAGTGAGAAAGGGTATAATTGGAAGTGAAATGAATGGTAGTGGTGTTGTTGGAGAAAATGAGAATTGGAAGGGGAAAGATATGGGGGTGGTGGGAAGTAAGTGGCAGCTAAAGGTGAAAAGAAAAGAAAAGAAAGAAGAGGATAAGGTACGCGTTTGGATCTGTTGCAATTGCGTTTGCAAAGCTCGAAATCGAAGAAGCTCTTGCAACGAGGAATCAACACGCAAAAGAAGAAAAGAGCGTGCCTAGCTGACTCAGCTCCACGTACTTCCCACACTCCGTTCAAATCCACCACAACTATACTAATAAATGAACATATAATAATAATAATAATAATATCATAAATCATGCTTATAAGAAAAATTCAATCTGTTTACTTAACAAGATTAAATCAAAATCTTAATTTGAGAAGATCTCATCCGATTTTAATCATACAAATTTATTCCTTCAAAAGTTACTTCATAATCTTCTAGGTTGACATTTGATGGTGATGATATAAATTTAAATTTATACGCTTTTGTATGATATTTACTATTTTTGTATGATATTTATTATTTATTATTTTGATGAAAGTTCTCTTTACACAGTGATTGTTAAAAAATATTTTATGTCTATTTTACGTTTTTACTATGAGAAATTAAATTATATTTTATATGCTTTGATTTTTTTTATTGACTTATCAAAATATTATATTTATATGCATGTACATTCTTGATCTTTATTAACACTTTATCTTATAAACACGCTGATTTATAAACTTTAGGAAAATTTTAACTATTAGAGTACTTTATTTTTTCAAAAAAAAAACAATAAGTTAATGGAAGTGAAAAAAAAAAGTTTAGATGCACGTAGTTAACTAATTAATTAATAATAATTGTTTGATCAAGCACATCCCCTAATACTTCAATATTTGAACAAAACTACTAACACATTAGTTTAGTTTCACCTTCTTTTTTTCATAATTACCATTAAATTACAAGATTATATATATTCTATCTGTTTATGTAAGGATTGTACAACCATTCTTATGTTCAACTAATTAGTTTTATTAAATGATAGATACATACATAACCCTCACTTGTAAGAGTATTCTAGTATCAAATGATTGGTGTATACACATAAAAATCAATTTGTTCATGTCTTTATTTATGAAAAATGTCTTCCATTACTTTTTTCTTATTAGATATTTTCAAAATAACATTCGACACATACCACATATTTGTTGAATAACAAACTGTGCACAATATTAGTTAATAATGGACACGTTTGTAATAAATAACAGGTTGTAAAAAATATTTGTTTGTCAAATGAACAACAGATTCTAAAATATATATATATATATATATATATATATATATATATATATATATATATATATATTTTTTAAAGAAATATAAAAAATATACATACACCTCACCTATATCCAATACCTAATAAAAAGATATAGTTTATTGATGTTGAGTAGGATAAATTAAAAAGTTGAGTATACATATATCATTACACACAAAATAATAAAGCAATAGAGTTCACTTTTTATCAAGAATACACAAAAATTAATTGTTAAGAAATTAAACTACAGCTTTATCCTTCTGCACTAAAAAAATCATTAAGAATTAAGCTACTGATTGTCCCTTTAGAAAAAACATTTGAATAAATTTTAATATAATTTTACAATAATCAAAATTAATATAATATTATTTTAAAATTCTTTTTTAATACAAACTATTTTATTAACAATTATTTATATACAAAAATGATTTATATACAAAAATAAATTTGAGTAGATGATATTGAATATGAATTATTCATTTAAAATATTTAAGTTTATTTTTATTTTATTATAAAAGTATATGTACAGATTGTTATTAATAACACTATTGTACTATTTAGTTAAATGTTATGAATAGAAGTAGTTTGTTTAATTAATCATTTATATAAAAGGACATGATCAACTTGTCATTCCAGCTATATAAATAACTTGACAAATAAACTTAATCTTATATTAATTTGTGTATATTTATTTGTTTATTTAATTTTTTAATTTACTTTTTTTTTTCTTTAAAAGAAAAACTAGTTTACATCTCAATTATCTAGAAACTAAATTTTGATCGGTTTTCGGTGTGAAAAAGACAAAATAGAGATCAGAAATTGGATTTCTGAAAACAAAATTTTGGTCCTATAGTGAACAGTGTCATCTTGCTAAATATTCTATACAGAGGGCTCTCTGATAAATCCTTGTGGCAGTGTGGGTGGTGGCTGGCAAAATTTTCACTTTTCTCTTGTAATTTTATTGCCTCTAGTCCTCACCTGCAAAAAGCATTTTCATAATTGTACCATAATGATAAGAAGTTGATGGACTACCATGCCTGGTAGGGGACCATAGAGCAAACAGAAAAAAATATATTAAAACAAAAGGTTTAAGATAATAGTTAGTTTTCAAAAAGGTTCATGTGTAACACTATTTCACTTTAACTAAGCCACCTACTTATTGGTTTGCCAGTTAATTAATTTTAATTTTAAGATAAAAATATTCAATAAAATCATTTCAGCATTGAGGAAATCTTATTAGAAATAATCTCAGTCAGTATTAACGCTAATAAAAATTATAATTAATTATATCCACATTCAGGAAATCTTATAAGAAATAATATCATTTTAGGTTAAAAAAATTAATTTATCTTTTTTATTATTTATGAAACAATCAATAATATATTATAATTAAAATTTATTTGTAATACGAGAGCTACTTTAGAGCTGCTGAGTAGTCACAGAAGGAATCTACCCCCATCTAACTAAGGATTATTTGTTGGAAAAAAAAATCAAAATACATTTTTAATTTTCAATACAATATTTTTCATTTTGTAATTGTAGAAAATATGTGATAATTAAATTATTCTATAAAATTATATTGAATTTTATAATACATAGATTAATATAGCTTTATAAATATATATATATATATATATATATATTTGACAGTTTTAAAATTTATTTATGAAAAATCTAAAATATATAGTTTTTATTATTAATTTATATACACTAATAATCTAAATTTTATATCTTTGTTAACAAAATATGTATCATGATGACAACCTAACCTTATGAACACATACATGTATTGTTAAAAAAAATTATTTAAACTCAAAGTTTGATATGGTAAAAAAGGAGAGCATGAGCAAGCACGTGATGAAGGCGATGGATAAACCGAATAGAAAATGTGGATCCCACCTTATCCGATCGCCGCGTCTCGCGGAATTGATGGTTATTGGAGAAATTTTACATCTTTTTGTTCGCCTTCCAACCAATCGCTTCCCTGCACGTGGTGGTTTCAACTCAAATCCTATTGTTTATGTGCGCGTGGCTTCAACGTAATTCCAAACCCTGTGTAATGGAATGTTCCGAACGTATCTTTCACGCCATTGTAAAATTCTCTTTTTGTTTTTCTTCCTAACGAATTTTCTAATTCTAACCTTCTCTTCTTTATCACCTTTCTTTTAACTTCTTCAAATGAATGATAGTATGATATATAATTTATAAGTTATGGATTAATTAATCAGCACTGATATATAAATTTTATCCCTCGTTTTAGCTGACTTCTTTTTGTAAGAAATAGTTTCTAATTATAGAAAAAGAAATTTTCTACTGTTATCTTACAATATTGATAGAATATTATCAGTTTCTTTCTCATTATTGTACTAAATCTTGTTTCCATTTATTGTAAACTGGTATAATAAAAATATACACAACCAAAAAATGATCTAATTAACATATAATCTTCAAATATATTAATATATTACACAATAAGTTTGTAAAAAAAAATATGTAAAAACAGCTTGTATGTCTTAGTTAATGAAAGTTTGAAGAGGAAATTTTACCTCTTTCTTTTATTTTTATACTCTATTGGAGTTATTTTTAGTTTTAAGTTTTCAAATATCTAGAAATTTAAAAAGTTTTTATTTTTAAATTATTTGCTATTTCTTAAAAATAATTATAGTTATTTTATATTATATTATATTTTATATATATATATATATATATATATATATATTAAACATTTTTGAAGAGCTGGTGAATTTACTTATCTCACATGGTTCGCTAAAAAGAAATAAAATTACAAATACTCATTTTAACTTTTATTTCTAAAACGAATATTGAATAGTTTTCGGAAAAAGTATCTTACCTTATTTCTCATCAAGGTTTGCCGGCCACATTTTTAGTAGTAACTGAACACATTGTTTGTTAGAAAAGTTGTTATGAATAATGTAAGGCTAAAATCGAGTTTTTATTAAGTTAATAATTTATTTACTTATTAATTATGAGTAGGGATAATGTGTTTATGAAACTATGACTTGTAAGTAGTTTATGATGGTGACGGATTTTATCATCTTAAATTTTTATCTAAAAAAAACAGTATCCTTATTTTTACTTTTAAATGTGGGCAGGTATCAAATTTTTGTTTCCAATTCCTCCAGAGATAATAGTATATGTTCATACTTGTACTCACTTACTTACTATTTTAATATCAATTAATTAAATTTTATAAAATAATAAAAGATTACGGTAAAAAAAATATAATATTATCTAATATTCAATATTAAAAATAGTGTATTCTTGTTTCTTCATTATCTATTTAAAAAAGAAATTATAATTGTATATATTTCAAATTAATATATCAAATAAAATTTTATGATCTAAAATATTTATTAAATTTGCGAATGTTAATGTTACCTAGTTGATAAAATTTAAAAATATTTTATAAAAAATATAAAAAGAAAACAAATATTTATATTAAAATTTTTAAAAGTTTGCTTACTTCAATTTTTTAAATTATAATGAAATCTTTTTTTGTACACTAATAAAAATTATAATACTTCACTTGACACAAAGAACATAGATTAAAATAATAATAAGTGAAAAAAAATTAACATACATATTTCATCTTTTGAACTTCAATATATGTTGGATGGTGATAAAAATATTTATGACAATTACATTAAATTATTATGTCAAAATAGTATTCTACATGATAAAAATAAATAAAAAATAAAAATACTAAAAAATGATCAAATGAAAATAATTTGATAGATTATTGAATGAAATCCCACAAAGGAAAAACCAATGTATAGTTAAGGTATGATAAGATTAAAAAAACCTTATAGATCTAAGAAACTTTCCAAATATCAACCTAGTCGAACACTTGAGAAATAATAAAAATTGTTTTAGTGAAACAAAAAAGTTATTTAAATGAAACATATAAATTAATAATAATAGAATAAAGAAAATAATTTTTTTATACAATAAATAAAAGTATTTAAAAAGAGTAGAAATATTTGTGATATTAAACACTTAAATTGAGAATATCAAAACATTCTCATGTGAAAAGAAAATATACAATAAATAAAAGTATTAAAAAAGAGTAGAAATATTCAAATGTGAGAAATAAAAAATACTTAATTGACATACATGATTTGAACATAATTGCATAAAGGTTGTAATAAGGGGAAGAAAAATATTATGGAGATGCGAATAAATTTCATGACAAACAAAACAATTAAAAAAATAAAAAATAAAAAGTATGTAGTGTAAAAAATAGGAAGTGTGTAGTGTGTATGCATGTGTGTGTGTGTGGCTGTGTGCGAGGTTACTTAATAGGCCATGAGTATTTTAATAATTTAAACGAGGATGAGGATTGTGACATCTCATTTAATTGTATAAAACTATTAAATAAAACATTTAAAATTTGATGAAATGAAACATATGCTTATAAGCATATATAAAATATTAATACAGTTATCCAAAATAATAATTATAATAATATAAAATACACATACCACTATGGATAACTAAGAGTTTTCAAAAAAAGAAACAACACCTATACACCAACAACTAGGAGTCAAAACATTACTCAACATCATAACACTCTCCACTATGGGTGTATCCTCGTCTGCCCACCTGTAGTGATCATTGCAAAAGAGTAAATCAAAACACAAGCAACACAAACATATAACAAGGTAAGCTAGTGATAAAAAGGAAAATTCTAGAATAATTAAATCATGTTAATTTCCCACAACAATTAGGTATAATAGATAAGCAAGTATATATATATATATATATATATATATATATATATATATATATATATATATATATATATATATATATATATATATGTTGGTTCTCAAGTGAGTATTCACCAAAGTTCCACATTGAGTAATGTGAAAATAAGAGAGCAACAGAAAAGTATTATAAAAGTAAAATGTTGGTTTTGGAGTTGTCACCACAACTCAATAGGTCTCTTAGATATATGGGGGGCTTGAGTAGTTGGGTGTCATTGGAAAGTTTACAATTTTTGCTAGAAAAATTGCACTACGAAAGGTTTGCAATTTTGGTCCACAAAAAAATTGTATTATGAAGGGTTTGCAATTTTCGTCCGTAAAAAATTGTAAGAAGGTTTGCAATTTTTGCTTGAAAAATTGCACTTGGGTGATAATACTTCTTGTTGAGTGTTTGTGGATGTAGGCTTTGAGGTGTCGAACCACGTTAAATTTTTATTTATATTTTTCTACTCTTATTTGTGAGTGTACTTCTGTTTGAAGAGAAGATTATTTTTAGTGTGTGATTTCCCAACAGTGGTATCAAAGCTAAGGTTCTGACCAAGGGTTTCTAATCAAGGGAGGGAGAGGAGCAGTTTGGCATACTGACCAAAATCAAAGTCCTTTGAAGAGAGTGGAGTTCATGTGTGGCGAGATGCTCCTAGATCTACGGAGGTGGTTTCAAATGGTGCTCGTGTGGCCTAATGAGTGATGTACGATGGAGATAGTCCTTTGAAAAGAGTGGAGTTCATGTGTGGCGAGATGCTCCCAGATCTACGGAGGAGGTTTCAAATGGTGCTCGTGTAGCCTAATGAGTGATGTACGATAGAGATCTAATATGTGTGAGTCGTGGTTTGCAACATGTGCGTGGATGAAGTGCTCTACAACTTACAAATCTGCTCTGGTTGTTGCATCTGGTGGACTGCGATGTTTGGTAACGTTGGATCTGCATGGTGAGGGTGGAGCTCGAGATCTCCAATGGTGGTGTTTTGCATGGCTCACACGATGCTTCGTCAATAGTGGGTGTTGCGTCGTTGTGTTGTGGCAGAGTCGTTGCTTAACCAAGGTGGCGTTATGATGGATTTCCCTTGAGTATCAGTGAATTGTTAATGACAATGATGTGAAAGTTGTCGACGAGTCTGATGTGAAAGTTGTCGACGAGTCTGATGTGAAAGTTGTCGACGAGTCTGATGTGCAAGGCGGTGAGGGTCGATGATGGGTAAAGATTGTCATTGTCAGTGAGTCCGTGCAGATCACCAGTGACAAGAGTGGTTCAAGCAGACATGTTGGATCACTAATAGCAAGAGTGGTTTAAGCATATATATTGGTGGTGTGTCAAATGTTTGTTCCACAACATATGAGACTTTTGATGAAGGGAGGATATGTTGGTTCTCAAGTGAGTATTCACCAAAGTCCCACATTGAGTAATGTGAAGAAGAGAGCAACAGAAAAGTATTATAAAAGTAAAGTATTGGTTTTGGAGTTGTCACCACAACTCAATAGGTCTCTTGGGTATATAGGGAACTTGGGTAGTTGTGTGTCATTGGAAAGTTTACAATTTTTTCTAGAAAAATTGCACTATGAAGGGTTTGCAATTTTTGCAATTTTGGTCCACAAAAAAATTGCTCTATGAAGGGTTTGCAATTTTGGTCCACAAAAAATTGCATTATGAAGGATTTGTAATTTTGGTCCATAAAAAATTGTAAGAAGGTTTGCAATTTTTGCTTGAAAAATTGCACTTGGGTGATAATACTTCTTGTTGAGTGTTTGTGGATGTAGGCTTTAAGGTGCCGAACCACGTTAAATTTCCTGTGTGTTTTTATTTATATTTTTTTGCTCTTATTTGTGGGTGTGCTTCCGCTTAAAGAGAAGATTATTTTTAGTGCGTGATTTTCCTACCATATATATATATATATATATATATATATATATAGAGAGAGAGAGAGAGAGAGAGAGAGAGATAGACACACACAAAAAATAGTTGACACTAAACTCAATTATCTGGATACATGATTTTGACATCAAACTTAATAAAGGTGTCCACCTATTATTGGTTCTTAAACTCTACAAGTCTAGACTCAAGGGACTACCACTCAACCACATATAATATGAAAATTTGCAAGAAAAATTTCATGTAATATGAAAATTTCTAGTAGTAAATTCTTCACCATGTCACTATTTTTTTCTATATGGATTGGGCCTCCATTCTTCTAATGTAATATTTCATTTTTTTAATATGTACTTTTGAAAAACATATATTTTTTTTTATTTCAATATTTGTTTTTTTTTATTTAGACACATCTATAGTAGAAAACCTAAAATACATATTTTTAATTTTTTAACATTTTTATAAAAATAAATAATAAATTTATTTTATCACAAAAAATATATAATTTTATTCTCATTTCTCTCGTATTATTTTTTTATATTTTTAATTTATCTAATTTTTAAAAACCTTTAAATTAAATTTTACTTTTAACACCATTTCTCAATTTGGAGATGGAGACACTCAATAGATGAATTTGAGAAGATAGAAAAAATTTTGATGTTGTTTATCGTAAAGGACGAAGAGGTGAAAGTGAAAATATCTAAGTAGAAAATATCTAAGTAGAAAAAAATATTTATTAAAATGTAAGATTATAATTTTAACCTTATGATCAAAATTAATATAAAATAAAATCAATTAAAATTAATTTAAAATAAAAATTGGATAATTGGTTTTTAAATAAAAAATTAATAGGAATTATTATTATTATTATTATTATTATTATTAATGAAAGGACGATATCGTTTTCCTAAATAATGCAGTCACAATCCACGTAAATCTTGTCATTATAGAGAGATGCTAGAGAGTCTATCTCAAATTCATTCTTACAAATCTTAGCAAATCTTTTAATGCAAACAGGAGGATCACTCCTTCGTCCATCCTTGCCAACAATAATTTTCCGAAAACAAACGATTCATATTAATGAAACAAACTTTGAATCTAAAATAAATAAAATCTTAGTATTATTGAAGTAGACATTGGTGTAAAGACAAAGTTGGATGTTTAAGCAAGAAAAGTATTCTAATGTCTAACTATAATCAATTAAATTTTGTTGGAGAAAAGATCAACAAATTCCGATGTAATTTTGATTAAGTGCTTACAATAAAGTGTTAAATTATGAATCTATCTTAATTTTAGTGCTATACAAAATGTTTCATCTAATTATTAAGTGTATTAAAAATAGATAAGTTACATTTGTAGTAATATCAATATTAGATATGTATAAGTTATAAAAAGAAAAAATATGCACAAAGAGACGTTTGACAAAAACAACTAAAATCTAATTTTCATATTAATCAATTGGAAACTTGTTCAATATATAAAGTATAATATCTATATATATATATATATATATATATATAAGGAAAAAAAATAAAATCTAATATATCATCATAATGTATGAATATTTGATAATAATATAATAGAACAAAATATATGATATTTTCATCAATAGAATTAAAATCACGATATACATGATATCTCTAACACTCTCTCTCAAGATGAGCATGAAATTTATGAAGGCCTAACTTGAAAGTAACTGTTTGGAGAGCTTGAGAAAGTCGAGAACGAGAATGCCAAGAACTTGAAAAAACCGAGAACTTTGAGAAAAATCGAGAACTTTGAGATTTTTTTATTGTTATCAACAAGAAAGAAATATCAATAACAAGTGGATCGTTTTCTCCAAGACAAAAAAATAAAGAGTGAGGAGAAGCAAAACTCACCATGAATGAAACAACGAAGAGAAGGTAATGGCGGAAGATGTTTTGGCTCTGAAAAACCATATTAGATACGTATAAGCTACAAGAAGGAAAAATATGCACAAGAGGTGCTTGATTAAAAACAACTAAAATATAGTTTTCATATTAATGTATTGGAAACTTGTCAAATATACAGAGTACAATATCCCATAATATTAGGAAAAAAATAAAACTTAATATATCATCATAATACATGAATATTTGATAATAATACAAGAGAATAAAATATGCGATATTTCTATTAATAAAATTAAAATCAGGAGATATACAATGTTTTTAACTATCCATACAATTTTTATTAATGAATATACCGGCTCTTTACACTTGTAATTACTGAGAACTTAGCATACACGAAAATGTACATCAATTTATAAGTAATAAGGAATCCAAAGTGAACTTAGGCGACTTTAAACCCAGTTAATTATGCATATTATGCTCTCAATCATCACCTTCTTTTCTCTCTATATAAATTGGGGAATGTACGTAGCCCGCAAAATATAACAATATCATCCATAACAAGAATATTTTTATAATTATGCTATTCATATGAACAGTTCTTAATAGTTTTATTCTAAGAATTTTTTAACGGAGGAAACTTAAAATTAAGCACAAACAACAACCTGTTGGTACAATACTAAATATTCGTCTATTAATAATAAGTTGATAGGAAAGTTGAATTTTGAAGATATCACGCCAAATTCAAAATTATTAGATAACAAATATTATTAAATAGGATGTACACTAAAACTAGTTATCAAACACTTCGACAGTAAAAGTTAATAACTTAAAACAAGTTTGATGATCTTTTAATATAAAATAAATGTATGAATTGTTAATCACGTAATGAAAGAAAAATCGAAGTTCATATTATTTTTTGAGATTTTGTTAAACTCGTGCGAATGAAAAGAAGAAAAAAATGAAAATCTTTGTCCCATTGACTTTGATTTTGGAAAGAAAGTGAATAATATGTTGTAAAATATTAGAAATGTGAAAGGGACAGGTAGAGGATATGTGAAATGTGATGAGTGGTTCCATTATTTTGTCCACTTGAGACCATTCATATTGGCAATTAAATGAATGTGGCAAAGTGGGAATTAGATATGGCCGCCACACCAAATCTTTTCTACTTTCCTACCTTTCTGTTTATAGCCTTCTTATTATTATGGCTAAGATACCTGAAAACGACTTCACCCTTAATTATTATATCTATCTATCTATCTATCCCTTTACCCTTTTACCTTCCTTTACTCTATTCTATTATGCATTCATTCCAAATAACCAATAACCAACCATACACATTATAGTATTTGATTCATGTTTCTTTCGGAGATTCATAATCATTCATTTTATCATAATTGTTATTATGGTGTGTCCAACAATGAAAACCTCACACACTTTAGAGGTAACATAAATAAGTTCAAAGTTTATTCAAATAATAATCAAACATATATATGGCCAATAAAAGACATAGCAAGATTAGTGTTTTACAATGGTTGTCTAGTAACATAATCTCTATCACTTTACTTTTAGGCTATAATATGCTGTACATTCATCCATGAACTTTTACAAAAGGATTTTATATATATATATATATATATATATATATATATATATATATATATATATATATATATATATATTTTATTTTTTTTTTTTATTTTTTGTTATATATATATATTCTTTCTCTTTTT
>Ga0214543_1006230_pt1 | contig 21374 bp, 12 predicted proteins | sample CNSS2metaG_FD_160094 | JGI IMG/M metagenome (GOLD analysis project Ga0214543, IMG submission 160094) | Root nodule microbial communities from cowpea collected in UCLA plant growth center, Los Angeles, California, USA - CNSS2 | ecosystem: Host-associated > Plants > Roots > Nodule | place: USA...
CAGAGCCAGTGGCGGTGACCACGCTTTTGCATCCCATGCGTTTAGCAATCATGGCTTGCGCAAGAGCGTTGTTCATCTTGTGAGAGCCACCGTGGTTGAGATCCTCCCTCTTTAAGTATATATCAGGTCCTGTCCCGTTGTTTCTGCTCTTATAATACTCCGACAATCGCTGGGCGTGATACAGAGGCGTCTCTCTCCCAGCATAGTCTCTTAACGCCTCCGCTAGCTCTGCCTGAAAAGTGTGGTCGCCCAGGGCGTTTTCGAACTCAACTTCAAGCTGGCTGAAATAGGCTACAAGATGTTCATGTACAAATTTTCCTCCAAACCTACCGAACTTTCCGGAAGCAGAGATTGGAAGTTCCTCCCCCTGGAAAGTTTCGAAAGCGTTGTTGTCTATTAATGAGGGTGTTGGAGGGGGAACGTAGGTATCGCTTAGCGGAGGGAACTCAGTTTGGTGAGTGATCTCTGCTCGAGCCACCACGGAGGCAGCGCGCTCTTTCTTATCTATGAACTTGGTAGTTCTGGAATGGTAGCTGATGAGTGCCCCTTGCAGTTTGCATGCCATAATAATCTTATGGTGTTTCTACGTGAGTGATGAATGAGAGAGAGAGAGCTGTGTTTACTTACAACAATGTCTCCTTATTTATAGCAGAAATTATCGGACCCTGATACCTGAGTGTTTCTCGGACCCTGATACCTGACAACCACCGATTTTTCTACGCTCAGGTAACGAACTACTCTTACTACAATCATTTTAATAATTTTTTATAACATTTAATTACAAAATATACGTTTACTATATTTTTTATTTATTGAAATAGTCAAATCAAGAATTGTATCCATCTCTACACCTCTCAGGGTGTTAAAATTTAGTTTTTTTTTTTATATATTTAAAACGTGTTTCCAGACTATCATTTTTTTTTTCGCATTATTCCCTTCAGTGACACACATAAACATATTCAAATCTGATCCCCACGAAACACTTATCTTCATCCATATAGTAAGTTTATGTCAATCCTTTGTTTAGAAGAAAATAATCTTTTTGAACATAGAGAATGTCTTTGTAAGGAAAATATAATAATTAAAAATAAATAAATCTTTTTGACACCTTTTGACGATTATTTGACAACTTGTATAAGAGTAAAATAGTTTTAACAAAAAATAATTTTTATATTTTTAGAAGAAAGAAAAAATAAATAGTTACAAGAAATAATGTCAAATGGTAGTAAAAAAAGGAATGATGTCAAAATACCAGTATCCTAATTAAAATTAAATAAACTTTTTTGAATTGTGAAATAAAAACAAATAAAATAAACAAATGAATGTCAAGTGATCATGAGAAAAGAGAAAGAAGAAATAATGCGTACAAAAAACACACAAGAAAAGTTTGGGTGAAAAACAACTCAAAGAAAGTTTGTTTGCTTATTAATTTATTAGAACCTTTGTTCAATATATAGAGTATAATGTCCCATCATATAGAGGAAAGGAAAAAGTAAAAACCAAATAAAATAGAATATTTGATAATAATAAAAGAGAATCAAATATATTATATCTCTATCAATATAAATAAAAAGCAGGAGATATATAATATCTTTATCACCCCTTCTCAAGGTGGACATGAAGATTGTAAAGGTTCAACTTGGAAGTAGCAACCCGGATAGTAGAAGGATGTAAGGACTTAGTAAACATATCAGCAAGTTGACTTCTAGAAGGAACATAGAGAAGGTGAATAAGACCATCAACATTTGTCGAATAATGTGGCAATCAAGTTCTATGTGTTTGGTTCTCTCATGAAAAGTGGGATTCTTGACAATGTGAATAGCAGAATTGTTGTCACAAAAGGCAGTGTAGGGAGTGGGAACAAAAAAATACAAATCCTGAAAAAAGGTATTGAATCCATTGTAGTTCACATGCCAGGGATGCCAAGGCGCGATACTCAACCTCGGAAGAAGATCGTGAAATAGTGGTTTGTTTCTTAGACTTCCAAGTAACCAAAGAGGTGCCTAAGAAAACAGAATATCCAGAAACAAAGCGTCGGGTAGTGGCACATGTTGCCCAATTAGAATCAGAAAACACTTGAATTTTAAAAGAGGTGTTGGATTACAAAAGGCCATATCCAGGAGCATTTTTTAAGTACCGAATGATCCGTAAAGCCTGATGCATATGTGGTTCACGCGGAGAAGAAACAAACTGGCTGAGTTATTAGACAACAAAACTAATATCAGGCCTGATGTTAGTCAAGTAAAGTAATCGTCCAATCATACACCGAAAGGAAGAAGGATCTAGTAGAAGTTTGATAGAAGGATTAGATGGTGTTGGTGCAGGTTTACATCCAAGCATCTCTGTCTCTGAAATGAGGTCCAAACAGTATTTCCTTTGATTCAAAACTAATCCATCAAGAGAACGAGAAACTTCAAGGCCCAAAAAATACTTGATAGGGCCAAGATCTTGGATATGAAATATAGAATGAAGATGAGCTTTTACAGCATTAATTTCAACAATGTTATTGCCAGTGAGAACCACATCATTGACATAAACCAATAAAGCAGTAATATCAGAGGCAGATTTCTTCACAAAAAGAGAGTGATTAGCATAGCTTTGTGTGTAACCAAGAATAAGTATCTCTGAAGTTAATTTCTGATTCCAATTACGACTGGCGGCTTGTTTTAAACCATATAGAGACTTGTTAAGCTTACAAACAAGATTTGGATGGGGAAGAGAAAGACCAGGTGGAGGCTTCATATAGATCTCTTCATGTAAGTCTCCATGGAGAAAAACATTGTCAACATCCAACTGATGAATAAACCAATCACTAGCAGTGGCCAAGGCTAAAAGGATGCAGACAATAGTAACAGGAGAGAAAGTTTCGAAATAATCAATCCCTTCGGTTTGAGTAAAATCTTTAGCACCAACCGTGTTTTAAATCTATCGACTGTGCCATCTGGTTTATGTTTGAGTTTGTAAACCCAGCGGCAACCAATTGGCTTGATGTCAGAAGGAGAAAGAACTAAAGTCCAAGTCTGGTTTATGTCAAGAGCATGTAACTCAACATCCATAGTCTGTTTCCAGCAATCATGTTGAGCAGCTTCTTTACAGGGGAAAGGTTCAGCTTGAGCAGACATATTATGAAAAAAAGAAAAGCAGTATGGTCAAAAGAACAATTATCATAAGAAACAAAAGAATGCATTGGATAAGGTGTGGAAAAAGTAGAGCATGAAGTGGAAGCAGCACCACAATAATATTGATCTAAGTATCGAGACCTATTTTTCACTTTATGAGATGTTCTAAGATCAAGATCAGTAACTTCGGCATTATTAGAAACAATCCTAGTAACAAGGTCCGTAGTAAGGTCAGTGGCATGTGAAACAGGTAAAGTTGAAAAATCATACATGCTAATATCACAATTATGAGAATCATCAATTGAAGCAATAGAGTTATCAGAAGTCAAAGAGGATGAGTAAAGAAAAATATTTTCATGAAAGATAACATTCTTAGTCACAAAAATAGACTTGGAGTGAAGATCATACAAAACATATCCCTTTGTTCCATATTTATAACCAAGAAAAACACATTTTAAGCTTCGAGAATCCAATTTAGTTCTTCCAGTATTAGCAGAACTAGCGTAAGCCAGAGATGATCAAAGCATGGGTTAAGGTGCACAGGATTTGGGGGAGAACTAGAGGATGATGTAGTATTGGCCATGACAGGAAATCAACAAGAAAGGAAAAAAATGTGAAAGGCGATTTAAATCTGATACCATGTTAGATGTGTATAGCCATGAGAGAAAGAAGAAAGGATGCGTACAAAAAACGCACAAGAAAAGTTTGGGTGAAAAACAACTCAAAGAGAGCTTGCTTGCTTATTGATTTATTAAAACCTTTGTTCAATATATAAAGTACAATGTCCTATCATATAGAGGGAAAAGTAAAAACCAAATAAAATAAAATATTTGATAATAATAAAAGAGAATCAAATATATAATATCTCCATCAATATAAATAAAAGCAGGAGATATACTTTATCACTTCTTTCAAATTATCAAATTATCTTTCTTAGACTCAAACATGCTCTCTTTTAATTTGAGTTTAAATGTATGAAAGCATACGTAATTAATAAGTAATACAAATTTAAAATGGTTATCTATTTATAATTTTTAAATAAATTATAATCAATATAATTATTTATAACCAATGTAAATTAAATATTTAAGAAAAAATTTCAAATTAGAATGCACTGATTGCATTCTATAATGTTTTGGGGGGGAAAAATTAAAGTACCACACTAATAGTCTTTGAAATATAAGGTTGCTCTTTGTATAGGTTTTGTTAGTTTCTAGCTTTTTTATTATTTTGTTTCATTTTATTAGTAGTATATTAGCCAAGTAATGCTTTTAGTAATTTGTAATACTTTTTGAAACATTATTTTTTAAAATAATGTTTATTCAAAAGATGCATCTGATTTCATCTTTATTAACAGATGGCACTATTTATAAGTATTGATTGAATGTATTTACATGATAGATTAGTAGGAGATAAATTAATGTTATAAAATTTAATAACAAGAATTAAATGAACAAAAGCATAGTTGATACCAAAATTTGTTGATATAAGTGGTGTGACATTTATAACTCTTAATTTCCTTTTTGGGTTAAGTTATGGAGCACACGTATTATTTTATCTCAAAATATTAATTCACTAATAAATTTAGATGAGTCATATAAAACAAGAGAACTAAATTATAGGTAACTAAATATGGAGAGAACTACTAATTAATTCTTAGCTAATCCTTAACAACTTGGTTATATCAAATTCTTAGCAAATTAGTTGTACAAAATCCCTAACTAATACCTACCAAAATGTTTGTATCAAATTCCTAACTAATTCCTAGTAAAATATTTGTAGCAGATTCCTAGCAACCTAGTTGTAGCAAATTCCTAGCAAACGGTTTACAGTAAATCTCTTACGGAGTCATAGCAAAATTTATGTAACAAATCTCTAGTTAATCCCTAACAAAATGATTGTAGCAAATCTCTCGTTAATCCCTCACAAAATAATTATAGCAAATTCATTGCTAATCCATAACAAGCTAATCCCTAACTAAACCATAACTAATCTCTCACCAATTATAATATATTTTATCTCCTGGTAATCCCTAATCAAAATTATATGCCAACATATATTTCAGGCTTTTATTATTTTTTATCTTATAAAATGCATTTAATTACCAATATTACGTATTAAAATACATTTAATTGTAGCAAATTGCATTTTTTTTTTGAGAAAAAAAGTTTTGTATCACACAAAAGTCTATCAAATACTTAATTACTTTTTATTCAAAATAAAATATTAAAATATAGAATACAATAACTGCATTTTAATTTTAACATATTTATCTAATATTTAATTTATGTTGAAAATTTTCAAACTTCATAATTTAATTTATTCAAGTGTAATAAATATAACGGGGAAATGCGACTAGATTGTCAAATTTAACTGTTCCATACATTTGATGTATAATTAAATATTTGTGTTGTAATAAATTTGTATAAGTATTTTTTTAATATGAAGAAACATTAATTTTGAGAATAATGGAAAAAAATGTAAATGTTCACAAAATAACGATACTTCTTTAATTGCTTTTATCTTCAAACTATTGTATAATTTATAATTGTTAATAATTTAAAACATATTTGTTATTAATAATTAAGTTATCTTATTAAACAATTCCCCACATATTAAATTATTACTGTTTTCTATATTGTTAATTTTTTAAATATATTCTTATTTATAACTATGGATAGTTAATATATATATATATATATATATATTATAAATTAATATTTTTGTTATTTCATATTACTTTATTCTTTAGATTTAGTTAATTGGCACAATGAAATTGTAATGTATAACCAAAATTAAGTTATTTAATTTATTTTAAATTCAATTGAAAATATTATATATATATATATATATATATATATATATATATATATATTATGTAAAATATTAAGAGTAGAATATTCAAATACGAAAGATTATAATAATCGAAAGAAACAAAACAAATAATTCATTAGCAAATAACAATTACAAGGGCTTACATTTTATTCAAAACAAGTTTATAAATTCTTCCAAATAATTTTTTATCTATAAAGTTATAATTTATATAAAATACAGAAGAAACATATGCATTTCTAATATTTTACCATTTCAACTACTTAAAAAAAATAGTTTTATTAAATACCTATAATTTAATATGTTATGTTAACCACTTTTATGTTTTAAACCGGCTTTACTGACTTCAACTAACTTGTTTTAGAGAATTAAGCTTAACGTATGTAAATCCTAAACATGGTTGGTTTAAAAAAATACACGTGTTCCAACTTCAAATTTAGCGAGATAATATTGTTAGCATTAGTGTATTGATCCTAAAAATACAATAATTGAGTGGGTGCATGAAGAAATTGTAAGGGAGCAGAAGTAAAAGCCTTCTTCAACAGTATGGAATTTGGCCTTTGTTCGACTTTTGGGTCCACCAAAGTTTATATTAGGCTACTCCTATTCACACCCCCTATATTTCGACATATATACTCTCTTTTTTTAATTAAAATATCATATTTACCTTCTTTGTAAAGATTTGTAAAGATTTTTAACCCGTTGTAAAGAACTTAATATACATGAAAGAGAAAAAATATATGCTACAAAAATTTAAATGTGCGTAGTATGTAACAAACTAGTATATTGTAACTATAATATATAATATTGTCATACTGAGTTTGATATTTGACTGGTACTTTGATATTTTACTTAACATTATGTAAATTACATAATAATCAATGATTGTGTAGTTTAGAATTTTGATATATTTAAAGTTTAGAATTTGATATGAATATAATATATATTACTTAGGGGTTGGAGCAATAAAGTAATGAGATTATATAGAAAATAGAATAAATACATATTAAACACCTTAACATGCTATGAAAGTAAATATGGTAAAATGTTGTGTTAAGATTGAGACTCTTAATTGGGTTAATAGTTTTGATATCATGTCACATCATATAATTAAGCCCATTTAAACGATTTGGCAAAAGTATTAGGAAGGTCCATGCATATAAAAGAAAGGGTTAAATATCTTTTTATCCCTTAAGTTTCAGTTAAATTTGAAATTAGTCGTTCTTTGAAACTTTATACCAATTTAGTTCTTTATCTTTAAAATGCGTGAATTTAATCTTTTTAACCAAATTTTGTTAAGTTTTTTTGACGTTTCAAACGCATTTCATGATAGTATTTGAATTGTTTATACCGTTTGTCACATTTTCGCTTAAATGTTAACTCAAATATTATCATAAAATGCGTTTAAAATGTCAAATAAATTTAACAAAAATTGGTAAAAAGAACTAAATCTACACATTTCTAAAGATGAAGGACTAAATTGGTATAAAGTTTCGTAAAAAGACTAATTCCAAAATTTACTTAAATTTTAAGGACAAAAACATATTTAACCTTAAAAAAAAAAACATTTATACATGAACCAAATGGTGCCAACAGAAACCACAATGAAAAAGAAAGAAACTAAATTAACTAGATTGAGTAAGCTATGCAATGAATTGGATTATGATATTTTTGACAATTTTTTTAGTACATATTAAATATATATTTTTAAGTTACATCAAATATCTTTTTCATTTAAAAATATCGTTAAAAATTTCTCAACAAATTTTTTTATTCGAATGAATTATTGCAAGTGCAGGAGATAACCAGCCATATAAATATCAGAGGACTATGAAATGAACAACATCATTAATAATGTTCTGTTCCAAATAGATATTTTAACTTTACTAAATAAAATAACATAAAATAAGAGTTTTTTTTTTTTTCGTGGCTAGTGATTGCCGGGGTGGGTTCATTACTGAAAACGATGACAGTGGTGAAGAGATGAGTCAGGCAGGAATCAAATCAGCAGTAGGTATATGTCGCATCTTTTGAAATAAAAAATATTAAAAAGATATAATAATAATAAAATATGAGTTCAATATGAAAAGTTATTAATACGGATAATCTGGTATCATCTCACTCGACTCATCACGAATTAATGAGTTAATACAACTCAATTCATTTATTAATGAACCAAATAACTTTTAACTCGACTCGATCCATCGCGAGTTGATGGGTTAAACAAATTAGTTCACGGGTTCACTTAATTAAAAAAATACATTTTTTTATATATTTTGAGTCAAAACTATATTATAATTCTAATTAAAATCTAAATAAACTTTAATACAATCTAAATACAAACTAAACTCACAAAAATATAAATGATCTATGTGTTAGCTAAAAAAAACAAGCTAACATGAGTCAAATACAAAGTCCAACTTAACAAAAAAAAATCTTGTGTGACTCTTTATTTATGGGTTGGTGAGCCAACCCGGCTCACTATGGGTTCAATCCAGATGAGCCGAATTCTAGATGAGTCGGGTAAAAAATTAATCCTATTGAAATTCATAAAAAAATTTCAACTCAATCCAGCTCAAACCCGTAGTGAGTTGTGTTGACTCGCGAGTTTCAATTCATTTTGATAATCAATACATATATAAAGAATTAACATAATTTTTAATTCAAAATTTATAATAAATTTAGGTATTTTAATAAAATTTTTAACAAGATAATATACTTTGCTGGAAATTTTTCTTGTTTTTCTGTTTTTCTATTTAAAAAAAATTAATATTATTTTTCTTCACTCTTTGAATTTAGTTCTACCCTTCTAAAAGTTCTTAATCTAATGGATTTTTATTTTCTTTTAAAAGAAAGTAAATATAATTTGTTGTGTACGTTGCAGAAAAGGAGAGATGTCGTTGTTATACACGTAAGATCCAGAGATGTGGGTGCCAACCACCTGAGACATCACTCAATGTCCCTAGAAAGAGAATCACGGGATGAGGAGTGCACAAAAAGCTGAAAATATTCTGGTATGATATAATTTATCAACAAAACAAAATGATTTTATTTAATTATAATAAATTCATATTTTAATTATATTTCCTTTTACTTTTTAATTTAAAATACCAATATATTATAATATTATTACAATGAGTTGTGAAGTAAATATTCTTTTTAAATTGTGTTTTTGTTTTGAAATAAAAGCAAGCTTTGAATTTAATTCAATGGATTTAAATAGTGGTAACTTCGATCCATTATTTTTGGAGTTGTATCGTTTTTTGGTATTTTATTTTTCATTTTCTTTGTTCTATTCTTATTTGCCCTCAATTATTGGTATCCCCGTCAATTCTTGATTTGAAATAAACGAAGGGAGTTGCATTTCTTTATGTGGTAAAATATTAGGTTCCTTGATTTTAATATATATATATATATATATATATATATATAAAAGATTTTTTTATTTTAATATATTTAATATATTTGATATCTTTAAATTTTTTATATGTACAGAAAAAATTAACATCCTAAAATATTTTCTGAGGATTCATCACTATCAAGTTGGCGACGGGTTAAAAACTTAGACCATTTTCATTAAATTACTTAACTAACTTTTATAATTTTGTTGTCTTTCATTTTCATTGTATATTTAATCAAAAACGAAATTGATTATATTCAATTAAGAATGACTTTAAAATATTTGTTAGGTATTGTTTAAATCTATTCTGATTTAGAAGGAAAATATCCCTATGTTGATATGGAGTGATGGAGCTTTAAATTTTACAAAATTATATATATATATATATATATATATATATATATATATATATATATATATATATATATATATATATATATATATATGTGTGTGTGTGTGTGTGGCGTCTTCAAATTTATATAAACCTATAAAAATACAATTTGGCATTTGGCATCCAAAATAATTTTGAAAGATTCATCACACTTGGTATAAGTATAACATTTTTAAAATCTAAGTATAAGAAAGTGATTTGTATGTATCGTTTTACATATAGTTTTATATATAGAGGTGACAAAATTGGTCAATTTAACTTGTGTTTGCCTATTCCATTCTTAGTTCGTCAAAAAACAGGTTAGACCGAGTAGATCTACCATTAAAAAATGGAATAGCAACTATAACCTGTCTTGTTATAAGACCGGTGGGTCGTCTGTCATTTTTTTCTTCTTAATTTGAGATTTTTTATTTTTTTCAAAAAATATAAATATTTATTTATAAAATTTGTTTATATATATATATATATATATATATATATATTTAAAACATATTTAAACATATAAATAACTTTTATTTGATTAATTAATATATTTAATTGAATAAATTAAAATAATTATTATATTTACATGTTAAATTACTCTATTATAATTAATAATTAAAATTTAAATTATAAGTGTCAATAATTTAAATTATAATAATATTATATATTTATATTTATTAAATATTATCATGGTTATTTATTATTAATTAGGAGATATTTTCTTTGTATTGCAGTGCCATATATCATCCCATCAACTTCTTGTGAAGATACTACCTCACCAACCACCTCACTTATATCACAATAATATCTCAATAATTTTTTTTTTTCATGTCACATAATTTTTCATCGTATCTTTCAACTATTATTTAATGTTTACAAAATTCATTCACATCCCTGAAGTATATCCTTAGGATGTCAAAAAAAATTTGTATCTATAGATATATGCAGATAAAATCCGTAACGAGTAGAAATGAATATTATAAATGGATACCTATAGATAATAGGTACGAGTATTTTTTATACCCACATGTTAATGGAGCAGGTACATGTATTATAGTATTCGTACCCGTTAATACCCGTACCCGCTATACTTTAATATAAATTAAAAAAAAAAGTAAAAAAACATGATTAAAACATTAACACTTTGATTTTGAATGAGTTATTTTTTATTAATTTTTGTTTTAAAAAAAATCATTTATTTGTAAATTGTCATTTAACACTATTTAAATGGATTATTTACACTATTAAAATTTTCTTTTATAAATATCCACGAATATTAAAAAAATATGTAGATACTAGTATAATGGACATCTACACATATATAGATACAACGAAATATATATTTATTTAGCGGTTATGATAGGAAAAACTAATACACATATCCTATCCACTTTGTTATCCATGTACATTTCCTCTCATAACGACCTTGATTGTTCAAATGACATTATATTTCACCAAAAATAAAAATCAGTTTCATTACATAAAATAGTTTAATGCACACATTTGATTATTTAATTATATTTTAGTATTTTTATTATTTATTTATTTCACATATATCATATATTTATTATATTTTTAAGAATTATTGTACACTTCTCAATATTAATATATCGCGTATGTATCACGTATCGTATCTTATTATTTTTAAAATAAATATATCAAATACATGTCATATTCGATGCATGTATCATATACGTGCATCACATGAAATAATTTAATTAATATTGGAAGAGACAAATGTAAATATACTGTTATGGATATGAGATGAAGATAAGACACATCTTTCATAATTATTTAAAGTACACAAAAATTTCATTATTTCCATCCTTATATTTATATAAATGTTTTATAAACTTTTGATTTTTTAATTAATGTATTTAATTAAATTAATTAAAATAATTATTAATTTTATATAATAAATCACTTATTTATTATTAATAGTTAAAAATGAATTTCGTACTAACGATTAACGTTATAATAATTGAATATTTATATTTTTAAATAATATGGTTTAGAAATTTATTTTTTGAGTTATTTTTTATTTTAATTTTTATTGAAAGAAAACATGTTGAGAAATTCAACTTGTCAAATTTGTGGGTGTTGTGCTGTGCCACCTACTGATTATCTAACCTAATGTAATCAAGAAGAAGGAGGTCTCTTTTCATAAGCACACGAGAGAGAATTGAGGGAGAAAACATGGTTATATTATTTAACAAATTAGTGGTACGTGTGGTACTTGAACAGTAATGATGTATTATCATTTCTCTAGAAAGGTAAGATCTCCTTTTCGTAATATATAATATATTAGAGAGAGATGAAAATAAAAAAATATTAATTTATTGATAATAATATTTTAATTTATATTTTTTTATCAATTTTTAATTTATTATATCAATTATCCTTTAATTATCTATTTAACTTTTTCTATTAATATAATATAATAATTAAAAATAATCAAAATAATAAATAAAAAATAAAAAAAAAAAGAATCAAAATATTATTATCATAATTCAATTCAATCATGTATGGTCCTACAATACGATTTCATTTTCGTTAACATTAAGGAAGAAATTGATTTGTGATTTTGTGAATTGATTTAAAACAAATCTCAGCAAAGATTTGATCTCTTTTTCGTCGAGACCCTTTTATTATATACAAATAAATAAACATATATGAGGAGGTCAATGGTCTGAAAATAATTATTTACGACCATTTACTAGGTTATACCAATGCATGCATATGTATATTTTTGGTATAGCATCATCAGTGAAGGTGGTATTGAGCTTAAGGAGAAACAATAGTTAGGTAACTAATGTTTTTGTCATTGTGGGTCCAAGAGTCTGCGATTGAAGACTATAGCCGCATCCTTATCTCCACGCCCACTACAGTTCACAACCACTTTAGTACCATCGCAGAGTGTGGGAGCCAATTTTTCTAAGATACCCAATGCATGTGCTGCCTCCAGGGATGGAAATATGCCCTCTAATCTGCATACTTTTTCGTAAGCTGCATAATATGTCAGTGGATCAGTAATTCGTATAATGTTTTTCATAACTCAAATAATGGTAACAAATGTTTTTGGCCAAAGTAGTACCATCAAGAGCTTCTTCGTCAGTTGCAGAACAAAATTCAGCTCTCCCACTTTCTTTAAGAAAGCTTAACTCTGGACCAACTCCTGGATATTCCATCCTGCAAGTTCATATCAAATGTGGGTTAGTAAGCTTTTAAGGTTAATGTTTGTGACGTGGGAAAGATATCAAATACTAAATAACCCTAATATTTTAATCACTGACCCAGCGGCAATGGAATGTGGATGGATAATTTGGCCATGTTGGTCCTGTAGTAAATAGCTGATGGCCCCATGGTAGACACCCACTTCTCCTTTGCTCAACGTTGAAGAATGTTTGCCACTCTCAAGTCCCAAACCCCCACCTTCGACTCCAATCAACCTTACATCTTCATCATCAACAAACTCATGAAACAGACCCAAAGCGTTTGACCCTGTCCCCACGCAAGCCACCAGAACATCTGGCTTCCCTCCCCACTTTTCCAACGCCTGCGTCCTCGTTTCTTTCCCTATCACCGACTGAAACTCCCGAACCATGCTCGGGCATGGGTGTGGTCCCACTGCCGAACCCGTCAAATGGTATTTATTTTCCAAATCCCCCACCCAACACCGAAACGCATCCGATGCTGCATCTCTGAACCCTCCATCAACTGCTTCAACCTATGCATCCACAAATCATCCATTACTAATTGCTTCTTTTCAACGCACATGTTTGGTAAAGAACAGAGAAAATGGTTTATACCTGAGCTCCTAGCAGCTTCATCAACCGCACGTTTGAATACTGTCTTTCGATGTCTTTGGCTGCCATGAAAACCGTGCACTCCAAAGCGAGTTTTGCGCATGCTGCTGCCGTTGCAAGGCCATGGTGTCCAGAGCCAGTGGCGGTGACCACGCTTTTGCATCCCATGCGTTTAGCAATCATGGCTTGCGCAAGAGCGTTGTTCATCTTGTGAGAGCCACCGTGGTTGAGATCCTCCCTCTTTAAGTATATATCAGGCCCTGTCCCGTTGTTCCTGCTCTTATAATACTCCGACAATCGTTTGGTGTGATACAGAGGTGTCTCTCTGCCAGCATAGTCTCTTAACGCCTCCGCCAGCTCTGCCTGTGGGGACCCCCATAAAGGTTAAATTAAAGGCTTTCAATTGTTCTATTTATATATAAACATTAAGCTATTAGTATAAGAGTGAATTTGATGAATTTGGGTAATTAATTAACCTGAAAAGCATCGTCGGCCATGGCTTTTTTGAACTCAGCTTCAAGCTGGCTCAAACAGGCTATAATAGTTTCAGGTACAAATTTGCCTCCAAACCTACCGAACTTTCCCGAAGTAGAAATGGGAAGTTCCTTCTTCTGGGGAGTTTGGAAAGGGTTATTGTCCATTGAGGGTGTTGGAGGGGGGACGTAGGTAACGTTCAACTGAGGGAGCTTAGTTTGGTGAGTGACGAGAGCTTGAGCCACCACAGAAGCAGCGCGCTCTTTCTGATCTATGAACTTGCTACTTCTGGAATGGCACCTTATGAGTGTTCCTTGCAGTTTACAAGCCATGAGAATTGTATGGTGTTTCTGTGTGAGTCAGGAATGAGATAGAGAATTGTGTTTGCTTGCAACAATGTCTCTTCACAGGCTATATTTATACTGTGCCTGGGTTTATGTCACCGCGTTCACGTTCTTCAAAACAAAATCTTTGGACCCTTAAATATTTAAAACGTGTTTCGAGACAATTATTGCTTTTTTTTTTTTTTTTCACATTATTCACTCACGGAAACAGGTTCAAATCTCAGCTCCACCAAACACTTATCCTCATCCACATCCTACGGTTACCGTAAGTTTGTACTAATTAATTGCTATATTTAGCATCTTTTCGCAGAGAACCTCTTTGTGAGGAAAATACATTAACTAAAAAAACATTAAACTTTTTTAATTGCTGAAGAAATAAAAATAAAATAAAATAACGAGTGTAAAGTGATTATAGAAAAGAAAACCATGTAAATTTTATTTTAAGAAAATTATATTTTAACATTGGGATACTAACTAATAATATATATGTAAAAGATACTTTTAATAAAAAATACATGTAAATGAATTCTGAGTAAAATAAGTACTAAAATATTTTTTATTTAAGACTAGTAACGCAATATTTTTTTTCAATAAAAGATTATAGATAAAATTGTTTTGAGTCTCGTAATATAATTACCCTTTATGTTAATTTAATACATTTAACTTTTTCTTCTTTCCGATGATCTTCTGAGACTCAGAATATATGCTCTTTTTATTTGAGTTGAAAAGTATGAAAGCTTACGTAATTAATAATTATTAATAATTAATACAAATTTAAAGTTGTTGTCTATTTATGTTTTTTTTAATAAACTTTTATCTGTATAGAATCCACTGAATGTTAAATATAAATTTAATATTTCATATATGATTATTTAAATTATATTTTAGTATAAAGTGGAGGTGTATTAGGATGAACCAAATCCATTTTTTTAATCAACACCTTTTCATTATGTCTGTACAACATTAATTATGCTTAAAATTTAGTAAAATTGTGCAGGTTCTTGTTGTTAACGATCATGATTTACCATCTTCTATTAATCTATGAACTATATGGGTAGGAACCGATTGATTTGATATTCCACGCCATGCTTTTACTTCAATGTCACACTTATGACGCGCCTATTGCCTTTTAAACGTGTGTGTGTGTAAAACTCCGAAGGAAAAAATATAGTTTGGCACGTCTTTTAAAGTGAATAAAAGTCACTTCATTAATAACTTATGTTAATGACATAATATTTCAAGTTATAAAACAAAAAATGTAATTAAAATGATATTATTTTAAATTGGACGTTTTTAATTCTGAAATATTGGCACCAAAAAATAGAAAGGTAGTTAAATTACATGAGAGTGACATTTGGGATGAGAATTGTCTTAAGTGACAACGCTTCTTTCTCGATCTTTCTTTTCTTTATGCATCTTTATATTTTTAAAAACTTTAATTTAATTTTAAATTCTTCAATCTTTCTTTTCTTTATGCATCTTTATAATATTTAAAATTTTTAATTTAATTTTAAATTCTGAAATGTATAATTTATAGATATTTTAAATTGTACAACCTGAAATAGAAATATAAAATAAAAAATACATTTTAAATTAAAAATGGTCTTTTCGTTTGATCTATGAAGGTGAACGAGTAGAAAGAAATTATGGAGGTACAAAAAGAAGAGCCAACCAATGGATTATGTCTTCCACTTCAAGTCCTACCGATTTTTTTTATTTTAAAACAAAGGCCCAAATGTTTTTTCAAGTTTTGATTGGACTTGTTAATTAGATAAACTCATGGCTTTAACTTTCTACGCCCCCATAAAATATCTTCCATCACCTCATCATTTTGGATTTTATTTTTCGAAACGCATTAAATCACTTTCAGAAACATGTTTTCGAAAGATACTCACTCACTTTTCTGGAAAACACTCACTTATTCCTATTCCAATTTTTTTTTTCAGAAGCTTTAATGGGGTAAAATAAGAAAATTGATAGGGTGCCGAAAGTAACACCCTGAACTGATTTGGTTCGACTGGCCTTATTTTTGTAAACCTTTGGGCCGAATTTGGGTAGTCCAGAGTTTGCCAAAACAGTGTCAGCCATTAGTAGAAAGTATCAAAATAACTTACCAAACCACTATGCTGGTTTTAGATTTTTTTTTTCTTAAATCACAACCAATCATATTTTAGTGTTATTCTACTTTTACAATAACTTATTATTCTTTTCTGTCGAATTTATATATGGTGCTCTAAAAAAAAAAAATAGAAAAGTATGTCCGATCTAAAAGAACCACAAAAATGGCAACACTTTTTACTTTGTCGAAAGAAGATCTTCCACGTCTCTAAATCTATACTTGCAAAATGTTATCAAAAAATTCACATTTTTTTTTCGTTTTATTTTTTTTATTCTCCACCATTTACACAAAAATTCGATATGATTGTAAAAAATATGGAAGATCGTTCCAATAAATTAGAGAAATAAATTTAAAGTGAAAAAACATATTTAAAGGAAATAAGAAAAAGGCACGGTGTTACAATACGCCCAAAAAGATGAGAATATCGACTAGATAACATATTTTATCAATTAACTATATCATTTCATAATTATATCAATACAACATAAAATAAAATCTATTTATAATATACTATATTAAAAAAATTGTATAATTAAAAAATTCAGAGGACAAGGTCCCCCCAGCCCCACCCTATAAACTAGATCCTTCACGGGCTGGACCAATGTGGCTGTTCATCATCATGCTCAACTTCACCTTCAGTGGGCCTTTTACGAATTTACTGTATCTATTGGGTTTGAATTTGGATTTAACTCCCTCTCACTCACTTTCATTCTATTTAATTTTTTTTTATCATTTATATTTCTAATAATATGAGTAGGTTCGGTGGGTTAGGAAAAGAATAGACTAGTAAACGAAGAAGAACACAATTTTTAAACAACTTCTATGAGTTTCATTTGTAGGGATCACGGAACAGAAAACGTGTGTTTTGTTTTTATTAAAATCACTCATTTCAACGACACCTTTAACCTAGCGCTTTTTTCAACATAGGCTTGTTTTCTCTTTCCTACTTAGCTTCAATTCATGTATAATAAGCCCACAATAATATTTGATTTTTCATTCAAGTGAGAGAGAGACATATAATAATCATATGTTTTTGTATGATATCGTGTAACATGTTTTTTTTTATCATATGTATGGAGACATAACATGCTAATGTTATGGAATATTTATTAGATTGCATTTCATACCATAATTTCAATGCTTTAAACGTTTATGTTAGTATCTAATTAATCATTCATTTTGAAAAACAAATAAAATAAAAAAAGACCCGAATAATTAAGAAAGAGGTAGCTTTCATTAATTAATGAAAATTCTATAATACACATTCACAAACAAAAGCTAACCGGTTAGAACAGTGTAATGGAAGATTCATATTCCAGCTCTAATTTTGAGAAGGGTACTTGATGCAGAATCATCATGCTTCATGTACCTTCACTTCTATGGCAGCATTTAAAAATGAACTTCACCCGCCAGAAAGAGAGAGGAAAAAAAAACAGTGAGCACCTAGTTCCTAGCTAACCTAAAAAAGTGAATTAAGTGTTGTGTTTTATGTATTCATAGATTCTGATTCCTTCCTATAGTTCCTTCTTTTGTCTGATGAAATTAATAATAACCCTACGGCTTCTGCCACCTTCAACTACGCCTCTGCATCAGTGTTCTTGAGCAGAAGTCGGTGATGGAGCTCCAAAAATGACGTCGCTCTCTGCTCTTGATTCTTAATTTCCGGCCACAACGATATAAATGAGCAACTGATTTTTTTCTCAGTTTTCCAGTGCTTATCATCTTCCTTCTTATTAACTGCATATACATATAATGCAATTTCATTTGTGCTAGCGCTGCTGCATCATGTATATAGGTATGTACCTTCTGCACATTCTGCAAAACTTTTAATCTACTCTTCCACCAATTAACTGTTACGCCAGACCATTCAATTTCGAACTATAACTGCGCTAAATCCCCACCCAAATCTCCTTCACACTCCATCGGTTCTAATCCATTATACGGTATATATTACTTTTAACAGTATTGTGAAGCAACGTAGTGAATAGGTATGTGGGTAATAATTATTACGTATACGTAATCTTCGCTTCGCTTAGGTATGACAGTATATAATTACGAGGCTCTGTAGTGTACTGTAACCGCAGATTGGCTGCGGCAAGGAGACATACGATAACGAAGACGAAGAAGAAGGTACACGCCGGCCGGTAAGAGGGTAAGAGAGTAAGACATAATTGGTTAGAAAATATCAAAGTTTTTTATAATTAAAGAAGGAAAATAACTAAATAATTAATATAAAGTGGTTATATATATGAGATTGTCATTACTAAAAGATAAATTTTAATTTTAATTTAATTTTATAAAATTGGTTTTTAATAATTTTACAATAATTTATATATTATAAATTAATCTGGTATCCAATTAATAAGAGACTTCTAATCTATTCTCTCATACTTGTAATATTAAACATTAATGATCGATAATATGAGTAAAATAATAAACTCAATATATAAAAAAAAAATTATTTAGACTAAACTATAATTCATGATTATGATAATGATAATGAGTTTTCAATCTAATTCAATTTTAAAAATTTACATTGTAAGATGAAATTTTTACTATGAATTAATCTTATATCTAATTAATATAAGTCTCGGAACAAAATTAAATATAAAGTAATTAATCTATCTTATTAATTGGAAGGGTCAATTTTTGAGTATTGCTGAGAGATTATCTGAATGGAAAATGAGATGGTTTGGTATAATGGAAATATATTAAAATCAAAGTATTAACTTTTTATGTATTGAATTTGTTTGTTTGAACTAAATAATGTTATTTTTTTTGGAAAGCTAAAACTATTATTCATATATATTTTAAAATATAAATATTTTTTTTAAAAATTAATTAAAAAATAAAATGAAGTATTTTTCAACGAATATTATTTATTAATTGACAATAATAATTTAAAAAAAAAAATAGAAAATGAAATAAATAAATGAAAACAAAATAATCATTCACGCCGTATCCATGAATTCCCAACTTCTCTCAATTTCACACAATGTTTTTGCCTTCAAAATTTCTTCACACATATCTACTAACATCCGTACCAAATACTCAAAATTCTGACCAATGGACTCATCTTTCCTTATGAATATTAAATTTACCATACCAAACACACCATTATAATAGTAATATTTTGTGTATAGTCAATACTTGAAAATATTTTGGGACTACATGTCCAAACCATTCAAAACTATAATGAAAATTTAACATCTGGTAATAAAATATTATATATATATATATATATATATATATATATATTTCAAACTAATTAATAAGGCATATTTTTTATAATTTGTTTTATAAACGATAACTAATATATAAATAAAAAGTGAGAACATTAGGAATGTCTATAATATATCAGTAAAGACAAAGAATATCAGAAATTAAAATTTATGAATATTATATCTCATTTTCTAACATGCAAAATTCATAAATAACACTTAAACTCTCAGAAGACAAAATATAAATAAAATGCATTTTTTATAGACCCAAAATATTAAAAAAAAAAATCTAAACATACAATTGTATCGAAGATATAATATATTTGCAAAAGCCTGAAGTCCAATTTATTAAAAGAGTATTGAATAAGATTTTTTCTAATTTATAACATTAGTAAATAAGTATCACTCGTAACCCATTTATAACTAATACTTTTTTATCAATTATAAAAATGCCTTTAAAAAATACTTTATGAAATATATTGTTAAAATGGACGAATTTTATAGTGGTAGGAGTTTGTTTAACCCCCACCAGAACTTTAGGCGTAGAATCATTTTCATGCCCCACACCTCTTTAAAAAAAAGCACCTACTTAAGGACCTCTGAATGCTCTTGTTTATAACAACATTCAATGGTTTCACCAACTCTTGTTCAATTTTTTATGTCTTTACATATTTGGGGTTTTAAGTTTTCTGTTGCACAGTAATTTTGTTCTACCAAACATAGAAAATAAGTTGTCTTATTTTTCTTAGAAAGCATTTTAACTTATTACATAGGGATATTAATGTTTATTATTTATGCCATAAAAATTATAATAATAAATAATACTTTCTTATCATGAAAATTATATTTTATTAAATTTATAATACATACTTTTTTTAAAGTGAAGTATATTTTAAATGCTAAAAGAACAATTTAAATAGTGGAGAGTACAAGTTTTCTTAATTTTATATATATATATATATATATATATATATATATATTAATAATAATTTACTTTTAAAATTATTGCAATATTTGTTTCTGAATAGAGATAGGGGATAGGGGAGTACTGGAAGTGAAAAGTGGTTAATAAATGAAATATAAAGATGACAGTTTGAAATGGTTGAGTGAGAATTTTTTTTAGGTTTGAAATGATGTATGAAATGTAAAACAAAATGAGAAAAGAGAAGAGAAAATAAAATACTGAAAATCTCAAACTTGTAGAAGATAAAATTGGAATCTTTATTTTTCTTATTGAGTATTGCATAGTAACAGAACTAGGGTTCTTATTTTTTTGCATAGCATTTCAAAATTATTTAATATCCAAACTTTCAAACAAATGCAAATATTTTTGAACACGACGACAGCAAGAATTACAATCTTAATATTTTTCTTATATGAAAACATGTTTATGTGGCATTAAGTATGTTATAAAATTTTGTTTAATGCACAGAAGAATAATATATTATAAAGCACTTGTATTTGAAGAACAATTCATAACAAATTACACAAAAGAATATCAATTTAAGGAGCACAAAAAATATCTTAAAAATAAGTTCTATATTTTCCATAAAACAAGATTTACTTACAAATACAGTTTCATTTAATTATGCTTTAATGAATGGATTAATATTAACTTAAAATTCAAATTATATCTAAACAAAAATCTATAAAGTATGATCATTCAAGCAAATTCATATATATATA
>Ga0214543_1006236_pt1 | contig 21356 bp, 12 predicted proteins | sample CNSS2metaG_FD_160094 | JGI IMG/M metagenome (GOLD analysis project Ga0214543, IMG submission 160094) | Root nodule microbial communities from cowpea collected in UCLA plant growth center, Los Angeles, California, USA - CNSS2 | ecosystem: Host-associated > Plants > Roots > Nodule | place: USA...
TCTTTGCTTTTTTTTTTTTTTTTTTGGGACAAATGGTGATGAATGTGTTGATTATATTGGTTAACGTGTATTTGGATAAAAAAATTTGTAATTTCTAAGATAATCTTTCGTAATCAATTTTGATCGATGTTATTTTTTTTTTATCAAAGTTCTTCAAAAAAATTTCATTTTATATTTTTTAAGATTTTTTCATAGTCAATTTTGAGATGAATTTGAAACTTATCTTATTTTGATTTTATTGAATTTCTATATAAATCATCACGGTTTAACTTGTTTTACACTTTCCAATATTAATAGAGTCAAAGTAGAAAAATAAAGAAAATGAATGAATTTCAAGCAACACTAGTGTAGCTGAGTAACAGATTGAGACTTGAGTTGAAAAAGCAAATCCATTGAAGAGGGAAACCTCAAGCACTAAACCTGAGGCTAAGCCATTGAAACTCCTTCTTTAGGAAGTTATCTCAGGAGTTGCAACACTATAACATGAGGCCTGAGCCATAAAAGAATCCCAGTTAGGAAGCAAACCTCTACAGCTAGAGGCACAAGTGCATTGTCCTGGACAATTTATAAAAACAGAGTTACACCCCAATTTAGACGGACTTTGAGAAGGGTTCTTTTGAGAGACTCTTATTGAGCTTTTGTAGACATTTTCCTTGTGCTTAATGAACATTATTTGAAGGTAAAAAAGAGATGATGAATCTTCAATATATCATATTGTTTCCATCTATTGTGCGGAGCTAAATCTCTTCAAGTGTTGAAGCAAGAATGTAACCCTTTGAAACACTCTTGTGTTGGTACTGTTATATTTACCAAAGTATGCTTTCATTACATGTTTATGAATTAGTTTATATTTGTTGTTGAATGAACTGGTCACTTATCTTATTTCACTAGCTTGGGATTAAGTGAAAATTGGTTTCAAGTTGTGGTCACACTGATTCTCATTATGTTTTTTTATGCTAGGAATAAATCTAAGGCTCTGGTCGGTAATAGAGTCTTGATCTTAGTGTAGGTGATTCATTCAAGCAAAACATTGAGGAATTATACTGAAATTTGATGATCCTAGACTTTGGGGACCATGAATGGACCTAGAGTTATATTTAAAGAGAACTCCCAGAATATGGATGACATCTTTGTAAATGATGATTGAATATCGATACAAAGAATGACAAAGTGGTAAAATCTAGCTTCAACACATCTTTTTAACTTTGAACTCAACCTTTATTCAAATATGTTTTTAATCCAATTTTATTAATTACTTTAAATCAACGTTATCTTTCATAAGTAAATCTTTATTCTCATATTTTCTATGCAAACCAAGCATTGTTTCATTCAAATCAAATTAATTTAGACCATGTATGTTCTACCAAATCCCTGTGGATATGATACTTGTTGTATTACAAAATATTTAGTATACTTGTTGGAAATATTGATTGCATTGGACCATTAATAAAGTGCAACTTCCTTAAGACTAAAATTGTGCAATTACATAACGAATTCACTTTCCCTTTTAACACTGTCGTCCTCCTCCCCACTGGTGCAAGCCTCTTTGGTGATTCATTAATCTGAAGGGAAAACCAGATTAAACATTGATGAGGGCACGTGAAGTTCCTTGTCTTGAACATGGATTGGTGTTAGAATTCAATTTTTCATACATTCAACATTTCCTTCCACCATCATAGGTGTGTTGCAGTCGTGGGCCAATTGAGTGCCTAAGTCTTCTTCCATTTTCCAGTTTTCTTTTAAATTTTGTGAGACAATTGAGTTACCCCTACATAGACTTTAACTTCATCTCATTTAAAATTTAGGATTCCAACTACTGGAATGTGTTTCTAATATAACTAGAATTTTTTTTAAATAATTTAACCAGCATAGACATTGATATGACTTTTGATATTGTATCAGTTTAACATGATTTAAATTTTTGTGTCAGTAAATCGTATTTTTGAATACGAATTTAAGGGATCAGGTCTCCTATTTATAGATAATTTGTTTCGTATTGATATATGTCTAGCACTTTGTCCTCTTTAAAATTTTTGTCTATTTTATAGTTAGCATCTTACATTAAACTATATTTTTGTCTTAAAATTGTTTCACACTCGACAACTTTATTAGACATACAAAAACATATTATTATTAAAATATTAGTACTTGCATATTATTTTCATATTAAATGTTATTTTTATCATATAAAACTTATGTATGCCTTAACAATCTTTTATTACTTTATTATGACAAATAATATTAATTTTGTATCGGAAATAAATTATACATTTGTCTAACTATTGTTTCTTTGAAAAAAATTCTTGGAAGTTAAGTTATGCCGAATGACTGATGTTGTTATTTGATACTTAAGTATTAACGTTCTTGTAATAACTTCCACATTCTTTGACTAAAATGTACAAATCATGTTGTATCTAATCTAGTAACATAAATATATAAATAACTACTAAAATTTACTTAGTACTACTGTGTTATAAATTTCAAAAAAGATATACTTTCATGTTGACATTATGATATTGATTTTTTTTGTATAAGTTAAACGTGTAGAATTTTATAAATAATAAAAAGAAAGATAAAATCAAAATTTCCTCGTAGTCTAATATGTAAGAATGACAATGCAAACCGATCTGTTCCATTTTGGTTTGTCTCGCAGTTGGCTTGCAAAAAAATAGTTGGTCGGTCTGTCCTGCATAAGAAATACAACTAATTTCTTTTGTCCGCCTCACATAATGTTTGGTCCGCGGGTTTGTGGACCGGATTGTGACCCACATAAGATTTTAATAACTTTATTTTTATTTAATTAAATTAATAGAAATAATAATTTTTATAAGTTCATTTCTTAAAATAAGTAATATTCACAATTATATAATTTTAAATTTTTAAGTATAGATCTATTAAAAATAAAAATGATTTTAAATTAGACTAAAAGAAGAAAAAATGTAAAAGAGGAAGTTACTTCTAGATGAACTAGATAATGTAAACTATGCAGATCAAATGCAAATCAATTCGTCGTTGACCCGCATAGTGAGCCTAAGCAGACCACCAAATTAAAATACTCAACATGTTCTATATTTTTTTCTTGTAGGCCGACCCACATTGTTATCCTTACTACCATGTGATATTTAATAGGTCATTTGATAAGAAAAAATATATAAGAAAAGAAAGTAAAAACAATTATTTTCTCACATTATTTATATAAAATAAATAAATAAATATATAAAACGAAATAAATACTTTAATGAAAAGATATTATAACAATAATATTTATATCTATTTTTGTCCCAGAAGAAATTCTCTTTGTTTTTCTCTAATTTAGAAAGATTGCAAGACATGTGTGTTTTACGTATTATTTTATCTCCTTTCAAAGTAGAAAACTACTAAATAAAGGAAAGAAAGTAAATCTTATCCTTTCTCGAAAAAGTGCACAAATGATTCTTTCACGTGAATTTGAAATAATTAGAAATTCTTGGGTTTGAAATAAATAAACAAATAAAGTAAAAAAGAACAATAATAGAAAAAAAAAACTACCTGAAGTTCTTTGGGGACAGTGAGAACTGAGGCTTTCTTCATTCGATTTTGATTACAAACCTTGTCGCTTTAATGAGTCTCACTATACATTCCATATTGGAACTTGGAAAGTTATTAGATAATCATTTTGAAGTCTCTAGAAAAATGGGCAAAACAAAAATTTGGAATAATTCATCAAAGAAGGTGAAGAATTTTTGGTAATGGATAGTACTCTCATGTCACTAAAAACTTCAATCTATTTGCAAGGTGTCACTACAAAATAGAACTATCAAATTTGTTTGTTCCATCAATTCAAGTGATAAACCCTAACATGTTGATAACTTTTGTGGCATCAACATTATGATATACTAATGTGTGATCACCATCATGTGTATATTTATGTGACATATATACCCCAATTGAAGCTTCCAAATTTCTCTTCATTCATTTCCCTTAACCACAAAAACAGGCAAAATAATACTTGACCAAGAACTTGCTAGAGTACATATATAATACATCTAAATATTCCCAAAAATAAGAAAAAGCCACCATGATGAACAATCCCTTTCAACATGAAAATTTATGAAGGGTAACCCTAAATCAACTATTAATTGCCCCAACTTTTCACCAAGTACAAACATGTGGCAGTTGCTTAAATGATGCACTACTTGTTGAATCTTGAAAATTGACAAGTTGACCTTGGAGATGGAGATGGATTAGGTTGAAATCTTGTGTTGATTAGCATTTGACAAGGATTACTAGAATGTTCCTTTTAATCTAGTTAGGTTTTATTGTACTTCTCTTTATTCAAAATTTTAAAAATTAACCCTTTTAAATATGTTATAAGTTAATAGACATGTATCCCCAACTTTATTTGTAACTAGTTTTTATTAAAAATAGGGTTAAATATGTTTTTGGTCCTTAATTTTCACTAAATTTTGAAATTAGTCAATTTCAAAATTTTGGAGCAATTTAGTCTTTCATCTTTTGAAATACGTGAATTTAGTTCTTTTAATCAAATTTTGTTAATTTAATTTGACATTTCAAACGCGTTTTATAATAGTATTTGACTTAACATTAAAGCAAAAATGTGTAAAACAATATAAACAACTCAAATATAATCTTAAAATGCATATGAAATATCAAATAAACCTAACAAAATTTGATTAAAAGGACTAAATCCACGTATTTCGAAATATGAAGGACTGAATTAGTCAAAATTTTTAAAATGAACTAATTCTAAAATTTACTAGGGACCAAAATATATTTAACCCTTAAAAATAATATTAAAAAAGAGGCTAGTAAAATTTTGATTCTCAAACACTTTTTTTTTATTTCTTAGTGTTTCTCGTGCTTATAAACTATAATTAGCTTTTTATACAAATATTTATCATGTTTGAATGTATTTATTTTATTTAATATTTATTTTATAAGGATAAAATAATAAGTGATTTGGCAATCAATAAGCAATAACAGAAGACTGAAATTTTAAAATCAATAGAAAAGAATTATAAAAATTGATAGTATCTAGTTCCTGACACAGAGTAAAATGCACATGCTAATATCCACAGACATCTGAACTATGAAGAAAAAAAAAATTATGACCTAAAACTATGACCCTTTTAACCTGTGGGTTCATATGGGTTTGCTTTCCTCTTCCAATAATAAATTGATATTTTGCATGTACAGTTATCTACCCTTTTTAAGCTAAACAATCAAATCAATCATATTATGAATAGATTAACTTTAAAAAATAAAATATTAGTTGTAATAAACAAGAATGAGACCCACAACCATATCATTTGAGAATCCCCATAAAAGTGTACCTTTATATTCATCATAACAGATAGAATGAAATGACATAAAGTAGTGTTAACTATTATTGTTCAAATGATTTAAAATTAAATTAATCCAATTCATATTATTTAACTAAATTTAACTAAAAACAATTGTACTTTCCCTTCGTCTAAATATATATTTCTCAATTCTCAACTTAAACGCAATAAAATTAATGTATGGGTTAAATATGTTTTTGGTCCCTCAAGTTTTAGTGAATTTTGGAATCAGTCCTTCATCAAATTTTTATACCAATTTAGTCCTTCATCTTTCAAAATGCATGAATTTAGTCCTTTTAATCAAATTTTGTTAAGTTTATCTTATATTTTAAGCACATTTCAGGATAGTATTTAAATTAACATTGAAGAAAAAATGTGTCAAACAGTGTAAATAATTTAAATACTATCATGAAATGCGCTTGAAACGTCAAATAAACTTAACAAAATTTGGTTAAAAGGACTAAATTCACGCATTTTGAAAGATGAAGGACTAAATTGGTCAAAAGTTTTGATGAGGGACTAATTCCAAATTTCGCTAAAACTTGAGGGACCAAAAACATATTTAACCCTTAATGTATCATATATAAATTTCTTTAACTTTCATCTGTCCAATTCCATGCACGACGATTTCAACTCATGTTCAAACATTAAGATATTACAAACGAAAAAGAAAAACAAAGCAATTTAACTTAAAACAAAAGATATATTTGGTTTAATTAGTCAAATAATATCCACATTTATATTCATTTAGATGTGTCAGTTTGGTATTCATTTTTAAAAATGTGTCAATTGAATCTCAATTTTTGAAAAATGGATTTTGAACAAAAGTGAATACCACACTGACACATTTTTTCAAAATAAGTACAAAACTAACACTTATGAATAAAAGCAGATACATTTGACTAATTAAACCGATATATTTTTATTTAAAATAGTATACATTTTATTAAGCGGTAAATAAAATAGGGATACAACTATATATACACTACTATTATACAAAATTATTTTATTGTGTAGAGTTTAATCTCATTCCTCAATGATTAGATATCTCCATACACATGCTCCTCTGAACTCTCCACCCCTTTCCCTATTTATACCCTTCATGCTTCCCTTCACCCTCTTCACTCCTCAATTCAACTACAAATCTCTCTCTTTTCTCTCTATCTCTCTCTCTATCTCTTCACACAAATCCTTCATCAAAAGTCAATTTCATCACCCTCTATCACCATCAATCAACTCAACATAATCTTCACCTCTAAACAACACTCTTTCACACACATCAAAGGTTGTCTCAAGCCAACAACAACAAAAAAAAAAATGCATGACATTTGTCTGAACATGCCACCAATGGTTCAGAACTTTGACCCTGAGGATCTCTTCTCAAGGCGTTGCATTTGGGTGAACGGACCCGTGATAGTAGGTGCTGGTCCTTCGGGTCTTGCAGTGGCTGCAGGACTCAAAGACCAAGGTGTTCCATTCATAATCCTGGAGAGAGCAAACTGCATTGCTTCTCTCTGGCAAAACCGCACCTACGATCGCCTCAAGCTTCACCTCCCCAAACAGTTCTGCCAGCTTCCGAACTTCCCTTTCCCTGAGGACTTCCCCGAGTACCCCACAAAGTTTCAGTTCATAAGCTACCTTGAGTCCTACGCCACCCACTTCAACATAGCCCCACAGTTCAATGAAACAGTGCAGTCTGCCAAGTACGATGAGACCTTTGGCCTGTGGAGGGTCAAGACCATCAGCAGAAGGAAAGGACCCTCCTCGGTTTCTGCTGCTGAGTGTGAGGTTGAGTACATTTGCCGGTGGCTTGTGGTTGCCACCGGCGAAAACTCTGAGAAAGTGGTGCCGGAGTTTGAAGGGTTGGGAGAGTTCGGTGGCCGTGTCATGCATGCTTGTGAGTATAAATCCGGAGAGGGTTTTGCAGGACAGAAAGTGCTTGTTGTTGGGTGCGGGAATTCCGGCATGGAGGTCTCACTTGATCTGTGTAACCACAATGCAAAACCTTCAATGGTGGTTCGAAGCTCGGTGAGTGCTAAAAACTCTCAGCATTTTACAGTAGTTGAGTATGTGTTTTAAGTGTATTATTTAAGGTTTGTTTTGTTTGATGATTTATGTATCAGGTTCATGTTTTGCCAAAAGAGGTTTTTGGGAAATCTACTTTTGAAGTTGCTGTGATGTTGATGAAGAGGCTACCTCTGTGGATGGTTGATAAGATACTGCTGATTCTGGCACGTTTGATTTTGGGGAATGTTGAAAAGTATGGTCTGAAAAGGCCTTCGGTGGGTCCTTTGGAATTCAAGCACACTGCAGGGAAGACCCCTGTGTTGGACATTGGGGCCCTTCAGAAAATTAGATCTGGCAAAATCAAAGTGGTTCCTGGAATCAGAAGGTTCTTGCAAGGGAAAGTTGAACTTGTTGATGGCCAAGTTCTTCAGATTGATTCTGTGGTTCTTGCCACTGGTTATCACAGCAATGTACCATCATGGTTGAAGGTTAGTCCTTCATACTTTCTCCTGCATTTGGGTTTAACCCCTGCACTTTCTCTCTCTCTATAAAACCAAAAACCATGTTAGATTGCTAGTTTTGGCAGCTGGTTTTTGTTTTTCTTTTCTTTATACAAGTAAAACACATGTTTCTTCCACTATTCACTCACTGTGCTTTCTTTTTTTAGTTCAATAATATGATTTTCAAAGTAATCACTACAAAAAATAACACTACATAGTAACTTTCAAAGTAAACACTGCAAAAGGGTAAAACTTTTTTTCTGTTGTACCCTTTATGAGCGAGCCCCCCACAGAGGGTTCTGGCCCTATTGAAAGACCAGGGAAGGTGTGTGTCTGTGTGTGGGGAGAATCAATTTCAATGAATTCTGAAAATGCTCCAAATTTGTAGGCATCTATGTAGGTACATGGTTGCTTAGTACATTTGTAGACATTATTATGATGTTTCTGTTCTAGGGACAAACAACATAAATGCAGATGATGATAATGCAGTGAGTTGCATGAGTTTTTGACTCTGTGTAAGTTATATCTAAAATGCAATGTTTATGTGTGGTGGTTGATTTGATCAGGAAAATGAGTTCTTTTCCAATGATGGAACTCCAAGAAACCCTTTTCCAAATGGGTGGAAAGGAAAAGGTGGTCTTTATGCAGTTGGATTCACAAGGAGAGGCCTTTCTGGTGCTTCTTTGGATGCAATTAATGTGGCTCATGACATTGCCAAAAGCTGGAAAGAAGAAACAAAACAGAAGAGGAAAACTGTGGCTGCACGCCACAGGAGATGCATATCACACTTCTGAACAAGACACTCACTTTCATCACAATCATTTTGAGGATGTTTTGTTTCTTTCTCATAACTTACAAACATAGTACAGTCCCAATACCAGTTTAACTATGTTTTCAGTCACTAAAGTTTAGTGTGAATTCGGTTTTGGTTTTTCAAATTCTAATATAAAATAAAAAAATAATCATTTTAGTTTCTTTAAGTTAATGTATAGGAGTATATTGAAAAATTAATAGCTAAAATGTTTTGAGATACCAAAACCGAATTTATTTTAAACTTTAGAAACTCAATGCACAGTTAAACTTTGAGAAAATTAGTGTGTGATCTCCTACAAATAAGCTTTGTTTCTTTCTCTTCTTTAGGAAAAAAAAAATATGTAAAAAAAAAAAATTTAGCCCTCTCCTTAAGGAAACCCACTATGTGAAAATAATTTGGCTATTTTTGTAGAAAGGAAGATGAGGCTTGTTTGCTTCTTTTTTGCTTAATGTAATTGTTTATTGTATTTTAGTTGTAAGGAATATTGATTCATACTTGATTAATGTTGAATTACAAGATTTATGTTTAATTAATAAAGTCAAAGCCCTTTCTCTCTCCTCATAATATGGTTTCTTCTCTAGGTCAAAGTCATTCATTCACAAGACATGTTAATGGGCTTCTGTCCTACAACATAGGCCCAATGAATATTTGACATCTTTCAAAGCACGTGGACAGATATCCTAATGTCAAAAGAAAATTAGTTAATTTGAGAGATGCTTTGAGATAGGAATGAAATTGAAAAAAAAAACTCAAATAAATTGACTCTTCTGCATCATATAGTAAGATTTTTAATTGTTAATGCTTCTATATTTAAGGGAGATTCATGTGGTCAATGGAGAAAGAGAGAGAAATACCTCATTCACTATGGAGATTTACAATGTGCCATAATATTTAAAGAAACAAACTTTGACATTATTTTTTTTTATCAAGGATATAAAAAAAAATACTAAAAAAATTAAATGGTAAATATAAGATCCTGTTTTAGTGAAAATTTTTAAACTAAAATTACTACTCTATATGCCCATCTTTTCCAATAGATCGATATATGAAGTTCGCTTTCAAATATGTGAAAAGAGGTATATAACAGAAATGAGGTGCGAGAAATAAGTAGAAAGAGATATAAAAGCAAGTATTTAAGTTTTAAGATAAAGAAACAAAAACAAAAACAAAATATGCAACTCAATGATTGAAATGAGTATAAAGGTGTATAAGAGAAATGTCAATAACTAGGGGCGCACCCAACTAAAACTGGGGGTGGACATTTATACTCCGATAATTTAAAAAGAAAAACTAAATATATTCTTTTTTTTATAAATTAAATACATTTTTTATTTTTAAATTAATATAAAAATTTGTAATTTAAATTATAAGATATTTAAATTTCTTTTCATTTTATGAGAGTAATATAGTTATCTTTTTAACAAACCAAATATAGAATCTTTTCATAACAAAGTTTTATAGTAGACTATAAAATAACTTTCTTATTTTATAAATTTTGTATATTTTTGTCAAACAAGATTTGATCTGACACTTTATTGTCCAGAATAACAGAAGTAGCGAGATTGATAATGCGCATTGTGTTGTGTATAAGATTTCACTCCAGAAATGTTTAGATAATTTAATATCTTAGAGCATACATCTCACCTTCTCAAGTAATTAACTAAATCTCACCTTCTCAAGTAATGTTTTTCTCTCATTAAATCATTCATATGAGGAATTTTAGGAACGATCTTCTCATATGCAATACCAAGTTATTTACAATAAACATCAAAAGATTCATGATACTCAATACCATTATCAATACGGATACATTTCAACACTTACATTGAGTCATTTTACAAAAAATAAGGACTTAATTGAGCAAAAAATAAATATAAGAACCAAAACAAATCAAAAGTCTAAACATAGAGACCAAATTACTAATTAAGTTTATTTTTTTCTATTTCCACCCTATGTTAAACATCATTATGAACGTTGACATCACATGAAAATTTAGTATTATAAAAAAGAAAAAAATGAATACAAAGGATGGAGACTACACCAAACATGATAAAAATTGAAACATAGGCAAATTATACCTATTATGAATATATATATATATATATATATATATATATATATATATATATATGGATATAAAACATTAAACCACTTTTATTGTTATCTATGAATAAAAGGAACATTAGTTAACTTTTCGATACAATAATTTTTCTTATAAAAAATATGACACCTTTGAACTTTATATGCTCACAAAAATGTAAGTACTAACATTATCTCCCTAGAAGACTAAAAAAATATTATTTGTTGATCCAAGAAATTATGACAAACTAAGGTAAAATCATTCTCCAACTTAAATTTTCAAAATATATTAATATTTTATTATAATATTAATTAATATTTTTTTTTATAATATAATATGTTATTAAAAAATCAAGTGTCAAATGTTTGATATTTATGAATAATAATGTCAAACAAACTTTTTCCGTAACATATATGAAAGGTGGGGAAAGTTAATCTCAAGTGACCAAAATATTTTAATTAAATTATTGTGAAAAACCTATTTGATTTATTTCTCCACTCTTGTATATATATATACTCCCTTATACATACATAGAAAGAGATTCAAATGCATGAGAGAGAATAAAAAAATAGGAATAATTCACACAATTTATTAAATTATAATTGAATGATAAAAAAAATAAACTATTACTATGAATTGTTGAAAGTTCCACGTCGACTAAAGATAAGACAATTTTATAATATATAAGTGGGGTGCAAACCTCACCTTACATGCCGATTTTGTAGGGTTGAGTTAGGTTTAAAATCCATTTCTAACATAGTATCAGAGCCATGACTTAAAAAGTCTATCCTAGAGAAATTTCTTGGACATTTTATTCCACATGCTATCGGTCACACACAAGATATATATACCTCGGCCTGAGAGATTGTACTCTTTTATTTTTTTCGATGCTATTTATCTTAATAAAGATATGACAAATCATAATTTTTTCTAATTTCTTTGACATGTTTTACTTTATCTCTCATTCTTTTTTAAATCCTTATATTTCCTAAGTTAGTGCATCATAAATTTGGCATAGACATATGTTTCGGGTATAGGACCAAACAACTATTTCTAACACTCGAATTATCCTTATGTCCCTTTGTCTGATGTTCTCCTCAACTAGCTTGTTCAATTCTTTCTCCTATTTGGTGTCTTTTCTCCTCCCGCTCGGCTGATCGAGTGATCGGGATACCTGTCTAAAAGACTTCGATACTTAAGTTAGTTCAAGTTCGATCGAAAGATAGTAATAAATGCTGTAATAAATGCGAGTTCAAAGTCCTTACCAACTTACCTTGGGCCTCTATTTATAGTTTTTGGTATGGGCCCGTGATTAAGGTTTATTAATCATGACCCAATTGCTTTTCAAACTTGATTAGTGACTTGTATGACTTTAATTCACTTTTCACTAACTGGTCCAGTTTTGGTGTGGCCGCCCGACCAGAGGGTTGTGCGTCCTGTCGGACATCTTCATAGATGAGGATGTCTCCACAGAGGTGGAGACAAAGTTTAAATGGAAATGAACATGGGGGCCGTTTGGTTGTGAGCTCCCTTAAATCACTCGGAAGATATTGCCACATCAACCTCCCAAGGAAAAGTCCTCCTATAGCGAGCGGCCTACGATCGCTTGTCCTTGATCTATCTTACCGATGGTTTGACAATAAGTCATACAGTACAAATTAACATTCTTTTTATATATAATTTGACAAGTTTCGTTGTGTGATATACAACTCTATCAACTATTACGTACAGAAAGACAACTTGCATGGCCTTCAATGGCTACCTTACCTTATCAACAAAAAAAATGGCTACTTTTAAGAAAAACCACAAGCCGACAAAGACTTTATCGAAACCCATTATTTTAAATTATATCATTTTCATGTTTATTTGAAATACAATTTGTTATTTTTCTTTATTCATTTCAATTTATATTTTATTTTTATATTTTTCTTAAATATATACAAGTAATTTTTTATGCTTCTTTTTCTTTCCCACTAAACACTATCTTGGTGACAAGGAAAAGAAGATAAATGTAAAAAAGGATTCCATTGACTAATAGTCTGAAAGAAGATAAATGCAACATTTTCTTCTCGCTAATCTGAAGAAAATGTGAGAAATGTGTTAAACTAGAATGTAAAATTTATACGGAATAAAAATAAATAAATTGAACAATATATATTTTTTCATCATATTTAAAAAAAAATTGCTTTCATTTACTTGTAATTTTACAAAAATATAACATTAATTACTTTTTTTATTATACTAATTTTAAATAATTTATATATGTATTATTGTGTGTGTGGAAAGAGAAAAAGAGTAAAATAGAAATTTCATAAGATTTTTATTTGAATGAAAAAGTTATTGAATTTCTTAATTCCAATAAAACAACCTTAATCTTTTTGTTTGTAAGTCTTGAAAGAAGGGATGCCCAGAAAGAAAGCGAAAAAAGAAGGAAGAATTGAGAGCTGATTTGAAAGAGAAGAAAAAAAAGAAAAATTTACTTTCAACTAAAAATAGGGTTAAATATGTTTTTGTCCTTTAACTTTCAGTAAATTTTAGAATTAGTCCATTTTGAAACTTTGGACCAATTTAGTCTTTCATCTTTCAAAATACGTGGATTTAATCTTTTTAATCAAATTTTTTTAGATTTATTTGATGTTTCGTACGCATTTCAGAATTGTATTTGAGTTGTTTATACTTATTGACACATTTTTACTTTAATGTTAAGTTAAATACTATTATGAAACGCGCTTAAAATGTTAAATAAACTTAAAAAATTTTGATTAAAAGGACTAAATCCACGTATTTCGAAAGATGAAGGACTAAATTGGTCCAAAGTTTCAAAATGGACTAATTTCAAAATTTACTGAAAGTTAAGGGACTAAAAATATATTTAACCCTTAAAAATAAGTAAGAAAATGAATTAATACACTTATATTAACATACTAAAATTATTTTTAATAAATTTAAAACGTTAAAATTAGTGTTTATATGTATATTTTGAAGGCATGATAGATAAAGAACATAAAATATCTAACAAAAAAAATCTAAATTCGAGTTTCATGTAGTGGAGGTATTTTTCTTATTTTTCTATCTTGCATTTCATAATTTTTCTTCTACTTTTCTCAAAGAGAAGCATAAGTGAGTCTAAAATGGATTCGAAAATGATTATTTTAGAAATATTTGGAAGGTACTTAGTTAGGAGAGACAGAAGATCTGAAAGCATAATTTGGCAAAGTAAGAGTGTGATGTGAAGTGTGTCATCTATTCCGTACTTAGAGATTCCATAATCATCGTTTCTACTTCAACCAATCAATTCATCTATCTCTCACCGTCTCATCTCCTTTTACACATTTTCATATTTCTTGTGTAGGGTCAAACTAGATTTAAAATTTTTGAAGGGAACAAATATATTAAAATATAAAAAATAATTTTTATTTGTATATTATTTTATAAATGTAAAATAAAAAAATTGGGGTCCAAGTACATTAAGATTACATTAAGCTTCTTCATTGAAGTGAAGTGAAACAAAAAAGAATGAAAGAGAGAAGTGAAATGAAACAAAGAGAAATGGAGAGGAAAAGATGAATATAGAGTGACAAAATAAATAGGAGTGAAAGAAAATGCTACTTGTTATACTAATGGCCCATACTAGATCGATTGTTTCAAACCCTAATGTAATATGTAGAGTCTATTGCATCTTTTGTAAAAAGAATAATCGTAATAGTAAGATACTATATGCAACTAATATAATATTGTCATAACAAAATGTCACTAAACTTGATTTTATATTGTATTATGAAAAACCAAATACTATATTTAGTTTTTTTGTATTGATTGATAAAGAGATAAATGGACCAAGTGGGAGAATGTTGAAAATTTTCTAAATATATGATATGTGAGGATAATACGAGATATTCACATGGTCAACTATTTCTATAAATATGGTCCATTTGCCAATTATTTTTATAATTGTTGCGTAAATGTTGATTGTAATTCATTGACAATAATTTATTGTGACAACTACTATGTGATGACCAGAGAACTCTATACATTTTATAGGTTTGTGTTTTGGGTCATTAAATCTCCTCTTTTCTATTGTATACTATACCATTAACATTAAAGGATATAGAGCAAGGGTTTGAAACAAAAAAAAAATATTAAAAGATTTTTATGAAAGTGATAATGACTGAATATTAGTCCTTATTTTTTCGCATTAGTTTTACACTATATTCATAAAAAATAATATATAAAGACTCATGAGATAAAAAATAATAATGTTAACTATTAAACTAATATTTCATTACTAAGTGAGATAAGAGAGTTACATTTTTTTATTGTTCAAGGATGGACGAGAACATATGAAGAATAAGAGCAAAAATAATTAGTTTGATTCTAACTTCTTCTGAAAAAAAACCCAATGAAAGTGAGAAATGAGTACATTTTCTAACAAACTCAAAAGACAATGAAAAAAATATCTTAATAAATATTTTTGTTCTTTACTATAATTGATTTTATATTTTATTATTTATTATCGTTGAATGTTATGCTTTATAAAAGAAGTAAAAAGACACCTAATTTAATTTTTATCAATTTATAATATATATTACATTTAATTTTCATCGATTTCCAATACTACATATAATTTAAAATTTTCAAAAAACTTTAAAAAAATTCTAATATATAAATTTAAAAGATTTCAAAAAAAAAAAATGGGGGTGTCATGGCACCATAGTCCCTTAGAAGATCTGCCATTACTAGTAAACATGGCAAATCTTCACCAAAATTTTTTAGGGAGCCAAAATAATATATTCAAAATTTATATATTTAATAATATTGTGACTAATTCAATAAAAATGAATACATAATCTAGTATAACTATAACTATCAAAGAAATTACATATATTTAAAGGAATGTATATCATTTTTTTCATATTTTTGAACTCATGGTAATTGAATCATAATAAAATTTTCAGTTAACTTTTTTCGATGCAAATAACCATATTATCTGCAAAATATTCCTCTTTCATTTTATTAACGTGCGTTTGATTTAAAAAGTCTTCACAATCTTTCATCTCATTATTATGCAATGAGCAACTATATTATCATGTTTTCATCTTTACCAACAATTTCTCTATTTTATAAAATAAATTTATTCTTTTGTTTTTCATCAATATACCTATTTAAGAAATAAGTTTAAAACTAAAAAATAATTTATCATAATCTAATAAAAAGTTGAGAAACATAATTACTAAAAAAAACAATGATAATCAAGTTACAATTAAAAATTGACTATGGAAGATCACATAGTATATTGTTTCTTCTTCTATATATTAATAAAAAATGAATATACAAAAAGATCATGAGATAAAACTAATGCTAAATGTTAAACAAATAGTTCTCTATCAAGTGAGACAAGAGAAACTTACACTTTTTATTTATTTATTAATGAAAGAGAAGATATGAAAAAATGAGGACAAAAATGATGAGTTTTTGTCTAACTTTTGTTTAGTAAAAAAAAAATACGGATGAGAGAAGAATACAACATATGATAAACTTAAAAGACAATGGTAGAGAAAATAAAAAATATCTTAATAATTTTTTTCTTTATATATTTGATTTTATGTTTTATTATTTATTATTGTATTTTATAAAATCAATAAAATAAATACTTAATTTAATTTTATTATTTTTTAATATAATATTATTTAATTTAAAAAGATAAATACGATTTAAAAAATTTAAACATTTATATAATTAAAAAAAATTAAATATAAAATAAAGTAAACAAAATTAAAAAAATTTGGGGAGGGGGGTCGTGGCCCCCGCCTGCCCTTCTGACCTCTGCCACTACTAGTAAATGATATTGAACACTTAAATTGACAGTGTTAAACTATCGCATGTGAAAAGAAAATATACAATAAGTAAAAATATTAAAAAAAATGTTAGAAATATTCAAATGTGAGAAATAAAAAAACATTTAACTGACATACATCAATTGAACATAATTGCATAAATGTTGTGATAAGAAGAAAAATATCTTAAAGATGCGAATACATTTCATGATAAATCAAATAATTAGAAGAAATAAAAAATAGAAAGTGTGTGTGTATATATATATATAAAGTTACTAATAGACTATGAGTATTTTAATAAATTAAACGGAAGCAGAGATCAAACGTAGATGATTATTATGGTGGGTATGAGGACGAGACAAACATTACATCCACATCTTCAAATCCATACCTTTTTAATACGGAAATTCTCCGTTAAAATGAGGATGAGTTTGAACAATATCTATTGGGGTGAGTTTATTTTCCTTTCCTAAAATTGGTTGTTCACATTTGGGATGGCAATTCATAACCTTATAAATCAATATTACATGTAATAATTTAACATTTTCAATTGAAAATTGAATAATAACAAAACTATTTTTCCAAAAATAGTATAAAAATAATTATTATGGAATTAAATAATCCCTTATCCAAGAAAACTTAAAATGTACACGCATATGTTGCTAATCTAGACAACCAAAAATCTCACATCAAATAAAGATAAGACAAATTTAAAAAATATAAATAGATGCAAATATTCTCTTATAAGCTGGTTTTTATGAGTTATGTTTAAAATTCACTTTTTTTAACATGATACCAAAGTCATTTGAAGTCTATCCTAATGAGATTTGTTGGACCTATTGTTAAGACTTTGGCAAGTGTACCAAGTCGCGCAAGTAGTAACCGGTAAGATCGGGATATCGTTTCCCAAGAGACTCGTGTATACTAAATATTTGCGTAAGTAGTGACTAATTTAAACTAATGAATAAATTCATAATTTGGGGTTTTGTATGAAATTAAATTTTGCATAAATAATTAAAATTGAACTTTGGAAGTTAAAGGCACTTAGTGAATGAAAAAGATTAGAAATGAAATGACTTGATATTGCCGGGGTTAGAATTCACCAACTATGCTCTCATGCAACTACAATTTAACATCCTCTTCATTAATATACTAATGTCAACCAACAATTTTACTCAAACCCTAATTCCTTAATGGATTGAGCCTAAATTTCCCTATTAAAAGTCAATTCCTTGAACTCTTAATAAGCAAATTTTGCTTTATGCACTAAGGTTTAAGACAACCAATGGGTCAAGCCTCATTCCTAGGTACAAGCTCCATTGAGTTTTCTTATTTCAAATCTAGGTTTCAAAAGATATTTCCACACCCAATGAACCAAAAATCATGCAATAGATGGCTAAATCAATGCAAGCATTAAGTGAAGAAACAAGAAGATTAGCAATTAATGAAAGATTCATGTATATAATCAAAACATTTGCATTTACACAAGAGTTTTGTGGCTACATCTAACCCCAACAAAAAATGGGTTTAGCTCTCCATTGTCATGGAGAGCTCAAGCTTGCAAATGAAAGAGATGGAAGAGAAAGAGATACAAAGAGGGAGATGGAGCTGTTCCCACAAGCCCTAGCACTCCTCTAAGCTCTCCAAATGTTTTCTTCGTGCCTCCAAAATGCCAAAGATCCGTTTCCCCTCGCGAAAACAGAAAAAAAGGGGCAAACTTGACACATCAACGAAAACTGCCGCCTGGCGGAAGCCTCTCACCACCAGGCGCAAGCCACCAAACAGTGCTGAACTTTGCATGTACCGCTCGGCGGTCTCCAGATGCCGTCAGGCGGTGAGCTGTTGGAAGGGTGATTTTCGCCTGGCTGGCGCCTGGCGCTTGGCACTGGAAGAAGGTGTCGCTTGGCGGTGTCTTTGTGGCGCTAGGCGATTACTGTTTCTTCCACATTTAGTGTCTTTTTGCCTTCTTCTTGCTACTCATGATCACTCACTTGTTTGGATTTTTGGAACAAAGCTTCCCATCTACAAAAAGGACACAAAAATGGGGATTAATGGTATATTTAGATTAATGTAACCCAAAATGTATTTATTTACAAAAGTAAGGTAAAATTGAGGATTAAGTAGGTTAAAAGTTTTGGAAGAGATGATTTTTCTAATAAAATATAGCTTGGATAATGGTAAAAATTAACATTATCACCTATATCATCCACTATCACTACAAGAAAATTCTTTAGCAATGACCAATTTTGGTGACAAAATAATTAGTCACTATAGTGATCAATTTAGGTACCAATTTATAAACTAAAAATTATTGGCAACTTAAATAGTTTCAAAAAATAATAAATGGTCTAAGCATTGATAACTAAAATAGTTTCTATTATGAATTAGTTACTAACATTAGCTACCAACATTTTGAGAACCAAAAGAATGGGTTTTTAATTAGGAAATTGGTCTTTTAACATTTTTTTGTCACTAAAATTGATCATTGTTTAAAAGTTTTCTTGTAACATCCATTTAATAGTCCTAAACTACTAAACACAATATTATATATCGATAATACAAAGTAGATAGTGAAACGAGTATATATATATATATATATATATATATATATATATATATATATATATATAAACATTTAAAGAATCATCTCATAAGTAACTGTAGAAATATACTTATGCGTGTGTGTGTGTGTGTGTATACACACATAAAGCACTCAAAGAAGAGTTAAGAGTTTTATGACTTTTTAACAAAACACAGGCTGCACCTATGCCATGCCACTCTATTCAGTGGACTCACTACTGACCATGAGAGGAGTATCCTCATCCTCACCTGCATTCTCTTCTTCTCACACAATTAAGTGATCATTGCAAAAGAGATAACACAAGATACATATGCAGACAAAAGGGTATGCTAATGTAAACAAGGTTAAACATTTAAGTTCAAAAGCAATCACATTCACTAGTAAAACACACCAACATACATATGCATAAAGAACAAATGACTTTAGACTCAATTATCCGGATATATGCATTAAACATCATACTCATGGTGATGCACACTTATGCTGGTTCCCAAACTCTACAAAATTTAGCCTCAAAGGGTTATCACCCAATCACTCACAAGGTAAGCCCCATTCGCGCCTAGGACTTGATCAAGTCTAGTGGCTAGGACCTCCTTCATCTCTTCACAACATAACTTACTCTACTCTATTTGTGTGTGGAAAGTTATTTGAGAAAGGATATCACCATAAAGAATCTTTATGCCAATGCATACACTTAATGCTTCCACCTAGAATTTCTCCTTGAAATTCTATAATCCACATCTCATTCCAAACTCTCAGAAACAACAGAAAATATATTTATCTTGATCAATTAGGTGCAGAAAATTACTCATAAGAACACACACAACAGACCCATCTTCTCATTGTGCGAAACACACATTTCGACCAATGACTAGATTTTTCTCCCAGTGAGTGTTTCACTGGGAGTCCAGGGAATTAAATCCCTAATAACTCGCCCAACAATAGATGCTCTCCCAGTGAAAGCCAAATTAAGGATATCCTTGCTTTGAAAGTTGCCCAACGATAATTACTCACCCAACGACTCCCAAATCAGTGATATCCTTGATTCATAATTCACCCACCGTGTATTTGCTTACCAGCGAGTCTGTAGAATTCTGCAGAACAATAATTATGCAGAATTATACAGTCTCAACCAACCCATATAGCTAGAGGATCGTCACGAATATCAATTTGTATACAAAAATCTTATTTTATCATCAACATCAGTGCAATTTGAACTAATAGAACAAATTAGTTTCATAACATTTCTAAGTAATTCACATTACAATTAACATATCAATTCATACACACAAATCAACACAAAACCACTCAATTTCACAAGCCAAAAATCAAATTCAATCATGTAATCCATCAATTAAAAAAATTCACATGTTCTAAGCAATCTAATTAGCTTCCCTTACCTACAGATGGCTTAGAGACCTAAAGAGTATCAAATTCCCCTTTACCCCACCAAGCTCACAACTCAACCTAATAGCAACATAAACACGATCAGGGAACATCATCAAAACCACTTATCAACGAAGATTCACAAGGAAAACTTAGAAGTCACATGCGATTCACAATTGATCACTTGTAGACATAAGAACAATTAACCAAGAAAATAGCAGAAAAACAACTTATTCAATCTAGAAAATTGATCGGACAAACATGGAGATATCGCTGCAGTGATCACTCTAGCGATCTCCGATCTTCAAAAAGATGAACGTACGGTGAAAGACTTTAGAGAGAAGGAAGAGAGTTCTATAAAGACGTTTCTAGAGAGATTAAGTGTTTTCTAAGTAATGAGATCATTTTATAAAAATTCTATTTATTTTGAAAAAAAAATTATTATTAAAATAATAATAGGATCTCATTATTTAAAACACTGTCACTCTTAAAATAAGATTTTCTAGGTTCTCATATTTCTTTTAGTGTATTGGATTGCTACATACTACTACTAATTTGTTTAGTCTAATCTTTGATATGTATATGAAGAGAGTGTATTGGAAATTACATATCGATTACAAATATAAAAAATTTAAAATATATAAGTAGATACAAACCTTATCTTATAAATCTTATTTATAGAATTGAATCTAACTTAAAATTCACTCTTAAGTATTGTCAAAATATATATATATATATATATATATATATATATATATATATATATATATATATATATATATATATATATATATATATATCTATTTTATTGT
>Ga0214543_1006238_pt1 | contig 21352 bp, 15 predicted proteins | sample CNSS2metaG_FD_160094 | JGI IMG/M metagenome (GOLD analysis project Ga0214543, IMG submission 160094) | Root nodule microbial communities from cowpea collected in UCLA plant growth center, Los Angeles, California, USA - CNSS2 | ecosystem: Host-associated > Plants > Roots > Nodule | place: USA...
AAAATCAGTAATATGCAGGACACAATGTTAGATAAAAGTCAATAAAAAGAAGTTAGGAAGAAAGGCTTGTAACCTTTATAAAATGAGATACTCATGGAAAATGGCCTTTTGTCCATATCATTGGTAGCTTGAGAAAATAGTAAGGTAAAACAGGGAGAGAAGTTATGGAACGCTCCCAAACTGTTCATAAAAAAATTATGATTAAACAACACTATATTTTTATTAATAGACAACACTATATTAGAAATAAATTAGTAAAAATGATAAAAGTCCACCTTTAGAACTCTTTGTGATTTCATCTAAGATCTTCTCCTCATCAAGCAATAACTTTTGTAGTTTTGGAATATTGTCCTCAAGTTTTGGTATCAAATCAGTGGATTCCTCACCCTCTTTCATAAGGGCTTCAATTTTGGATGAATCTTAACATACAAAGTAGAAACAAAAGAATTAGATGTCTCATTGCAATGAACTATGACTTGCTTCTCTACCTTTTCTAATTTATCCTCTAGCTTTTTTATCTTCTGACCTATGTGCTTAAAATCTTTCCGGTAGTTAACATCCTGCCTTTCAAACTCCTTGAACTCTTCCTTACGCTTCCTCATATCATTGTCTAACTCCTGAAAATGAAAGAAGTTATTACCAACTCAAAAACTTATTATTAGGAATTAATGCACAACAATATAACTATGAAAATTGATTCAATTACAAAATCCATGTCACCCAAACGTTTTGTCTTTTCGTATAGTTGTTGTGCTTAGTTTCAAGCTCTTTGAGAATTTGTTTACTTTCTTCATTTTATCCATAAAATATGATATCACGAAGTCCTTCATGAGATAAGAATACAAATTCAACAATATGATATGTACATAAATTACTCTAATTTTAGTTGCAGTTAAGTCATGAAAAAAATCAAAGTTGCAATTAAGGAAAAAAGTTGCAGTAATTTTAGCTGATAACTCATCGCAAAAAGTGAAACCAAGGTTAAACAATGTCTATACTTCATTGAAAGACACAAAGTTCCTCACATTCTCCAACAAAAAAATACCTTGGCTAGAAATAATCAACAAATGATAAGAAACGCCAATATCATCTCATACTGGACTTTACTCCATCTACTCTAGCTAAACCTATTCATCCCAGAGAAACCCTGGAGCAAAGACAACACATTATTGAAAAATTACCCAATAATATATTCATTAGCAAAAAAAATAAAAAAGCCAACAGCTAGGGAGACCTGCATGGAGGACCCCATCAATGAAATCAACTTGTCCAAGCATTGGTAAACTATTTCTTTGCAACCAATTTTGTGGCCTCAATAAGGATCAAGCTTCTATAAGACAACAATAAGGATCAATTAATAATTGAAGCATTAATTTAAAAAGATTAAGTTAAACTATCTAAATGAATCACGCCTTCAACATATGCATGAGGAAGCTGCTTACTATATAGACCCACATGTGGATGTTGTCATCCTTTGGACTCCATGCATATCCTGTGCATGTGTTTATTTGAATTGCTGCAACATTTCACTTGAAATCACCAACAACATTTCACAAAAAAAAAAAAATCAGCTTAAATCAGTTTAAAAGAATCAACAACATTTTACTTCGACATCCCCTTTGTCAACAGTAACTACAAAAGTTCAGAAAAAGGAAAAATGAGAAGCATTTGAAGCATAAAAAAAAGACTACAACTCAAATCTTTTTTAATCCTCTTTTGTAAACCATCATAAATCCTTACCTCCAAGCCTTGTTTCTCCAAACCTGAAAAATTCAAAACCAAAAGTTCTTAAAAAATTAACCCAAAATTGCTTTAAAGATTTAACCTTTCTTCAACTTTCTTTAAAAGGGAATCAAACCATGACATGAGGACCTTGTAAAACATAATATTGATTCAAATTTAGAAAGCAACCAATAACATGTTTGAAAAGTTTAGAATAAATACTACTTGATCAGCCATAGATCTTGTTCAAAGCTTCAAATACAATTAGGTTGTGATAATAATAAAATTACCTTAAAGATTTAACCTTTCTTCAACTTCCTTCAGAAGGGAATAAAATCATGGCATGAGAAACTCGTAAACATAAATTTATTAGTAAAATGAAAACCTTAATGATAAAAAGATAACCAAAGTTATGAAACTATACATACTAACTGTTTAAAGATTGGCCTGTTAAAATAAAACATCGAAGATGTTAAGCTTTTATGGAGATATCTGTCACAGAAACAAACGAAAGCCAACTCAGAAATCTTACTTAATCAAAGCAGAAGAAATAAGTAACTCTGAAGAATTAATAAAATCAAACTCAAAAAATGGGGAAATAATAAAAATCAAACCTTTTTACATATAAAACCTCTTCATAATGATTTTTCATTCTTTTGTCTTGAGAACTTCGTCTTAGGTCTTTAAAAGCCTTCGATCTACTCTTCAATAGAAGAAACCTTAAAATACAAAGGGAAAGAAGATTAAGAAAAGTTAGAAAACTCTAGAACATACAAAGGGTACTAACCAAAAAAAGCATACCCTTTTACACGAAAACTTGGAGTCAGCACCTCACGATTGCAATCCTCACAAACAGAAACAACACGATCCCAAGTTAGCGCCATCACTGGAGCCAGCACCCGTCCATATCATCATCCTCGTTATTCCAACACGATCAACCAAAGTGAAAGCAACATACATCAACCAATTTTGTAACAACTAAATCATTTTTTTCTTGGAACCAAAAAATGGAGGAGGAGCAAAAAAGGTGTTTAGGAGGCAGGAGGACCAAAAAAGGTGTTTAGGAGGGAGAGCAGACGAAAGAATTTGAAATTCATAAGCCATCCTCGTAAGCCACAAAACCTAAAAGATGAGCGGGAAAGGTAGCAGAAAGGTTAAAAAAGTTAAAAGACGAGAATGACAAAAAAACCAAAAAATTAAACAGATGTCGAAATATTAGATATAGGTATAAGGATAACTTCGAATGGTATTTATTTTCATATAGTTTAGATATCCCATAGCTGAGAAAACGATATTTTTCCTTTTGAAAGTTTGTTTTACCAAATCAACCTAAGAAAATAAGAAATTATTAAAATATTGAAAGACTTTGACGAATCACGCCGAAACTGCAATAATTTCCACGAATTCCAAATTTTGAAATTGCATTATTTATAACAATTAATAGAGAAATTAAATTTTTTAATTCTTTTACCCGACAATTATTTTTGACTATTTTTGCATACATGTTTTATCACCATAACACTATCTAGGTTGATGATACCCTTTTACTATGATAATAATTAGAACAGTATTTAATGTATTTGGTTATCATAAAAACATTAGATGCGCTGTCCCCTCTTTTTAGTAAAAGAATCATTGTATTCAGGTTATAAAACTTTTTTCTTTAAAAAAAGAAGAAGCATTAATGTGAAAAAGGTATCATTAATGTGAAAAAGCATTAAAATTTATGGACTTCTAAATGGTCGATAGCGTAGAAGTCTTTACTAACAGTGGTTGTTGTTGGATACTTGGGTCAATATTTTAATGAATTAAAAGTTACATACTGCTTGTAAAACAGGTGCCATGATATAATAAACAGTGTGTGTATTAAAAACTAATATAAATTCAACTAATATATATATATTAATTATATATTCATGTAATATAATGGAAAAAGATGAATCTCAAACAGTTTCAATTTATAATCTTTTATATAAAAATTTAAAATATGTTCAAAGAAATTTAGTTGAAATTATTTTATATTAATCTTTATATTAATAAGAAAAATTAATTCTTTACAAATTTATTTTAAACCAATGAAGAAATGTAGATGTAACAAGTATTGATTCAATCCAATTCAATCTTAAAGAAATGTATTCTAATAAAATTTTTGTGATCATTTTTGCGATCAATATTTATTCTCATTTCTTTCAAATTTAATATAATAAATTAAAATTTTCATGTTTTCTTTTTAAATTATTCTATCTAAAGATTTTGAAAGACTTTCCAACAAAAGCATTTGTTAAAATTGAGATCTCAAATATTTAATAAGATAATGTACTATACATGTATGAGATCATCTTGGGTATTTGGCCCGATCATCTCGACCTATATTCCCAACATCAACTCACATCGATAGCTACTTCATAGCATCCGGACTATGTTTGTGTGACCATGATTCTCGGTCAGCACTATATCATATCAATCAAGACTTTGAGAAAAGAATTAATGGAGGAAAATTATAGTCAGCTAAAGTTAGCGGTTAAAATGGTAATTAACACATGATAGGCAAATTAATTAAGATTATTATTTATAAGTTCGAAGCCCAATCGAAAAGACTTATAAACCCTAATATGAATATAATAGTACTGATTATAAGGTAATTAATTATATGTTCATTTATTATAATATTTATTTTATATGAAGTACGTGATTCGAGTGTTAGAGTTCTATTGTCGGCACATTAAAATTTTAGTATTTTTAAATAGCTTAATAAGATATTTACGTTTTTATAATTCACACTGGTTAGAGTATAAAATTGTGCAATAAACTATACTATATACTCTCACAAATATTGTATAATAAGTGAATATGATGTAAATTATACGTCAGTATTGTTGTCAGATAAATGAATTTTATTTAAAAGAAAATATCTAATTTATATAAGACTTATCGAATTTGGATTATATATTTAAAAAAAAGCTAAATATTTAATATAAGATGATGAGATTGATCATAGTATTTTTCAACTACTTTATCATTTGATTTATTTATTAAAATAATTACATAAATATAAAATAATGTGCGTACCAATTAATAAAAAAAACATGTAAGTGTCGATTGTACGAATTAGGAATGTTAACGGGGCAAGTAGGGTACGGGTAGTAGCTCTCCTGTACCCTACTCGATGGATAAATATCTGTCTCGTATCCGTACCCATATCCGTCTGGTATCCATTGTGCGGGTATCTGCCTATTTTTTTTCATATCTACGGGTATTCACGGGTACCCGCGGATATTTGTAAAATTATTTAAAAAATAAATATTTAATCATAAATTCAAATAAAATAAAATACATCACTGTCATAAATTTTAAATAAAGTACAAATAAACTCAAGTTGATACAAGTCCAAATAATTGTAAAAGTAAATATAAAATGACGTTCAACACAATGGAAATTCTTTTTAGTGCTTTGATCAACAAACTCACTTTCTCTTATTGGTTCTTGAAAAATAAACAAAATAAACAAATAATAAACCTCAATTGCCAGATGCCAAGTATTCTTATTTTGATTCCATCATTTGACAACAAGCATACCATAAACGTCATTGTCTATATAAGGTTTGATGTAAATGCCCAATTTCAAAGAAAGGAAAGAGAAGAATGTCAATGGGTATAAGTTTAGCGGGTACGGGTATCCACGGATACGGATACTATGATACCCGTACCCGCCCCATTAACATGCGGGTATCAAAAATACCCGTACCTGCGGGTAGCGGGTATCCATTTTTAATATATGTTTTCTACCCGTTGTGGGTTTTATCAACGGATACTTGCGGGTACGGATTTTTTTGACATCCCTAGTACGAATACAATAACAAAATAAGTGATTCAGAGAAAGAAACTTTGTTGCACACACTATTATTGTCCCAGGAAAGTCCAACTGATGGTTCAAAGATTAAGAATATGCAAATCATTTAAATAGTTAGCATGGCCTTCTCTGCTACCACCAATAGATACCATAACTAAGGCAATATAGCAACCATCAACCATGACTACTTTCTCAGTTGTTTATGGTAAATCAAGAGCAACATTTGTATCTATTGCAAAATTGCTTTCCATTGATATTAGGAATGAAGGGGCAGCCTACCATGACATCTAAAGACATCATTGTATAATAAAAAATAAGAAAAAAAATGCATATAAAAAAGAAAAAAAGCTACAAATATTTGTTTCTACTATCTATAAATCACCTGTGCAGGAAAGGGTTTAAACCGTGGTTATTTTGACCATTTGGTTTTGGTTCACTACCTGAGGCATATCCACCTAAGGTAAAAAGGTTAACCTTTATGCTTCAGTTCATAATCGAGGCATATTCGTTCCTTACTACTATGGTTCTGAAGTCAATCGAGGCCTACTAGACATTAAAAATTTTAAAAAAATTATTTAACTCAGAAAGATCTCCTCTACAACTACCTTCGCCCAACATGATCACAAACGAAGACAGAGAATTGCGTAGATAGAAGGACAAAACCAACCCACTTGTCCTGATCGGAACGAAAGAAAGAGAATGGTGGCCCCTTTCGCCCAAGGACATCGTCGGAGAATAATGTCGGGGACAGGGTGAGAACCTTCCGTTGGTTACGCCCTTTAAGTGTTCTTTCTTAGATATGGAGATAGATCCAGATAGAGATCTGTATCTTTCTATCTATCGATAGATAGAAAGATATATTGAGAAATGGATCTTGATCTGGTTTTAAGATCTATGAACAGGAGAGATCCCTAAAGATCCATTTGAGAAAATAAAGAGATGAATAGATAGGGCGGAGTCGGCTGAAGGAAGGGCGCGCACCCCTGCAATCTTTCTAAAGTAAGAAGCGGTAAACTTGACTTTGAGAAAGAAGCTCCTTAGCACAAGCACTTAGTAAGAAACCTACCTTTTGACAACCTTACTAATAGAAAGGGGAAAGCTCAAGCATGCGAAGAAAGCTCTTAGAGCTTCCCTTCTATATATTCTAGAAAGGTTTGTAGAAAGAGGCTTCTTCTAATATCCCACCAATCCATCATCCATAAAGTAGGGGCTTCAAAGCTAGCATGTAGTTTAGGGGTGCGCAGGTTTGGAACCCTAAACTACAAGAGGCTAGCGTGCAAAGGCTTTCTTAGGGCTCGTTTGAAAAAGCAGAGCTTACTTTTTACTAAATGAGCCTTCAATGCCCGCTCGGCCCCTATCTTTAATCTTAAGTAAAGTGAAGTAAAATCAATGAAGTGAACAACCCAACCTCTTTGTTGGAAGCTTTGCTTCCCCTAATTCCAAAAAACAAGAAATAGACTTGCTACTACTATAATGATAGTCTAGGAAAAAGCTTCTCTTTGATAACGGTCATAGGGGGTTCAAAAAGAATCTGATCGTAGATAGAGACTCAAACCTGGGGGTAGGGGCGGATGTAGCCAAGTGGATCAAGGCAGTGGATTGTGAATCCACGACACGCGAGTTCAATCCCCGTCGTTCGCCCATCAATAAATGGACCATTTGTTACGGAGACACAAGACAAACCTAGAAAGAATTTTTTTTTCTTAAAGGAATCTTGAGGCTTTCAAATGCATCCAAGCAATTGGTACCCGATTGAAACATAGAAACCATATATTTGCGTCACCTATTTGCTAAAAGCACAAATGGAATGGCTGATCATTCATTGTATGAAGTTTTTAAGACCTCACTAATCAGCCTTACACTTGTTATTTTTTAGTTCATAATGAATGAAATGAACCCCCAAATGAATAGACATTATCCCTTCCCTCTTACTTAACCATGGGGAGTTGTGACTAGTTTACCGGGCAAATTTAGTTGTCGTGACAATACCTTTCTTAGTGGAAGATCGAAAAAGACTTCTTTTCGCATGAGACTGATCGGATATGTCGTAGACACCCGAGAGACCACCACAAGGCAGGCTAAAAGAGTAAGAGGACAATAAGCAAAGATTTATGCTTTCTTTTATCTTCCCTTGAACTTGAACCTGGTATTCCCGCAAAAAACAAATTAAACCGGGTCTGGCTAAGCCCTTCTGTTCATCCATTCAAAGAAGCGACTCTTGTGCAAAGCGGTGTCGACTCTTTAACGACATCGTCAACAAATCAAGATATATTGGAGAGAGTCATCGAATCGTCCTTGATTTCTCGATTTAATTTCGCTAATCGTTTGGTAAAGGCTAGGAAAAGGTTAGCCCGTCATGAAATTCCTTGTCAGGAAGGGTTAGCCGCAAGCCAGCCTTATCTTCTCTTGGATATCCCAAAAGGCAACATTAAAGCGGTTTAACGAGAGGTTGCTTTCATTGGTCTTATAGTTCATGACCTATAGCCGGCAGATAGGGGCGGAGTTTGCTTGCTCTTCACTCAAGGGCTGCTCCTAAACATGCTCTTCTTCTTTCGGAAATGAGAACCTAGTGAAAGTGCCTCATAAGGGCAATTATCGCTATAAAACGAACAAAAGAATGTTAGGAAGTTCTATAAAAGATGAGACTCAAAAGGACAAAGCTAGACTTCCCAAGGACGAGTTTACTTGCCTTACCTTATAGGGGATAGGGAAGACCCCGAAAAAAAAAAATATATGTCGAAGACTATCAAACTAAACTTTCAATCTGCGTCAAAGAAGTCATAAAGAGCTTGACCCATCCGTAAGCTCCCTTCGTAAAGGAAAAGAATCTTATCCGATCGGTCTGTCCGCTCATTCTCACATTTTACTGATAGGTTTATTGAAATGAAATGTCCCTTCCCTTAACTTAAGGCTTAGGACAATGCATCTTTCAGGCTTTAAATCGCTTTAATCGGTAAAATTACATCCATATCCATGGACACCAAAGGCTTCCTAGCCGGAGAAAGTACAATTAAGTCTACAAAGCCCTTATAAGGGATATAGAAGCTGATCTTTCCAATCGTGAACCCCTCATCTATAAAGGATAGGCAATTGAGAGAGAATAGGGTGATAGCCCGGTTTTGATTGAATATCCTTTCCTGTGCTTGTCTTGTATTGAGGTATACCTAACATATGAGTCAAAGTAGGTAACATAAGGTTCTATGTAATTGAACTCGACCTACACGTAGTAGACTGACTTAGTGCTTGTGCTAAGGAATAGGAATATGGTAAGGATGGGAAACTAAGGCAAGTAAGCCACTACACTAGTACGAAGCAGCAAGCTCCGGCCCCCGTTCTATCCACTAAGTAAAAACAATGATGGGTGGAATGGTGTAGCGCTGTAGGAACCGGTCGGATTCCAACCGACGAATAGAAGTCTTGCAGACTCATGCCTTAGCCACTTGGCTACGGTTCCCTATCAATTCCATGTCTTTCTCCCTTGTCTTACTTTGCTTCACAGGTGAGACCAGGAATAACAGATGCCAGAATGCTTTTGGGAGGAAGAGCACAAATAGGTGGAGATGGATTTTAAAAAAAACTCTCTAAAACTTTAGAATCTAATCTCAGCGTTCTCCCTACCTCAACCTTTTCCGTGGCGACAATATAAAGAAGCATTTAGGGATTTGTTGATGATCTATGAACAAAGTTGATCAAGCCTCTGAAACCGGACTCTTTCTTCCCTCTCGATTCCATCCCTAAAAGGAAAGTGCTATATACAACAATTTCCTTTTAGGGACTCGGTAGCACGCATTGGTTTTATAAAGTTCAATCCAGTCTGGTCTTTGTTCGGTCTCTAAGGCAGCAGCAACTACTGATTATTAGCTTGGCGGGGAACCAGGAAAAAAAGAGCTTTCGCGCTAGTCGTTCACTCCTATCGCTCCTCGCCTTAAGGTGAAATGGCCTAATATAAACACTACTAATATAAACGCTTTGTTTGGGAGTTGCTCTAGTCTAAGCTCAAAGTTGATTACACGTAGCTTCGGGGAAAGAAAAAAAGGCTTTGCTTTCTTGTGAGATGAGAGCTTTTTATGCTTAGTGCTAGGAGAAAGAGGGACTGTGAAGGATTGATCATTCTTTGCACTATAGGGATGCTTCAGAGATCGAAGCGGAAGAAACATAAGTTGGAGAAGAGATTGATTGAATTCACAAAAGCGAAAAAACCCAAATCCATATGAGCTGAGCCTCTTGAACAACTTTTTCTCAGTCAAGACAGATAGGAGTTAGCCGGGACTTCTTTTCTTCCTCGAGTCCCTCGTCCATCCAAGTCTGGTCTAGATTCAAAATCGAAAGCATTAGAAGGTGAATCTGTTTCCTTTGAGGAATTTGTTCCTGAATCAGGGTATTAAGCTGAATCTGTTGCAACGGTCATGCAAGTCGAGTTGGAGCCCTTACTTAGTTGTTGTTTTACGTAGAGTAATAAATGCATTGCAAGCCTTTGTTGTCAGTGCGGAGGTCTTCTCTTTGGAGATCGAAGAACGTGCTAAGAAAGGACACCTGAAGACATCTTTGAGTCATTCAATGAGTCATTGGTCAACTAACAGAGAAAACTCTTATTTTTGTTGACTGAGATCGAGGTCTCAAACTCTATTCAATGTCGTTCACTCCATAAGCAGTGAGGAGGTGCCCAGCCCGGGACTCTGATTGCGTGCCTGAGCCGGCAACTCTCCATTTCATTAGGGATTTTTTCTAGAATGCCCTTATCACGATCTAGCCCCTTGTCTATATCATGGTCTGTTTTAATAAAATCTACCTACTGTATGGCTTGCTAAATAAAGAGTTGTGGGATCAATCATTGCATTTATCCATTCATAACCATCATATATGCTCTTTCAAGAAAAGGGATAGAATTACAATCTATCAGTCTTACCAGCATGCATACAAAAGTGAGTGTACTTGCCTATCCATTGGTTAAACATATAAGATTATAATGAATTCTATATAAGGAATAAGGATCTCATATCAATTGAATGAAGATTGATGGGTTTAGATAGGTTCGTTCCAACCTGCTCTTTTGGACCATGAAAGAAGTAGGATCCAGCTCTGTGAAACTAGTTTTCTACTTGTTAACGATTAGGTAGCCGTCTAATAGAGTGAGTGACAGATACGAATCCATATTCCCGGCAGGATGTCGAAAGAGTTAGTGAAACGGTGGTTTAGGCTCCCTACTGCAAAGAAAGCTAGAATCTTAAGGATAGGCTCGCCTTGTGCTTGGACTTGCAAGGAGGAAGAGATAACACAGTCATATAGGGGGCCTCGCAATCAGTTAAGGGGAGGGAAAAACAAACCTATTGCACCCTTTGAGTAGGACAAGAGAGGACTCCTTACTCTATCTTTATGGGAATGTCATTGCATGAAGGGACCTCGAGGGTTGGCTTACTCTACATTCGAAATAAGTATTACTTCAACCCATAGATAGGAAGCAAAGTAAGATTGGTGTCATAGCAAGAGTTAGGCCCTTGTTTCATGGATCGTATTAAAAGCTTCTTCTTTTGGCTTATAGAATCTATATAACTCGCTCGAGAAGACAAAAAAAAAGGGAATGGAAGGTACTATAGGAGAAGGGTTCGTGTCTTTCCCTGATTCAAGAATGAAGGAATCTAATCTTTGTTCTATGTTTTGGAGTAAGCCAGTCAATGTGCCCGTTGTGGTGTATGAGCAAGTGATATGATCCTATGTGCCTTTCTCCTTTTACCAACCTTAGCTCGTGTTATCATTATCATAACAATGCCAAGTAACTTCATCAAGTTAAAAAGAAGGATAGGATTTGAGGGCTTGAATGAGAAAAATCAGAGCTAGTCTACTTCCATTCCAGACTTCTACCTCTATGAGGCTTTGTGGTGCTAGGCTGGATATGTGGGGTCCTCTTATAAGCCGTAGCATTGAAGGCTTAATCACTCCGTATAGACACACCTAGACTACGAAGCTAGGATGGTGGGTAAGGAAGATTCTCACACAGAAGTAGAAGAAAAGAAATGATTGAATTGAAGTTGAGAGCGGTGGGTTGGAAAAGTACGATAGTCTACGTTAGTAGTGATTCGCCTGTCAAAGTAAAGAGAATGACAGGTCTTAAGTTATAGGTCATACCCTTGAGGACTAGATTCACCCTCCTTTTCTATCTTTTTAGTGAAATATCGAACCTTTATAAATATAGTAAAAGATATCCCAAAATCTCCAAGAGTCCCTTTTGAGGTTTAGGAAAAACCACCTGCCAAGCCCAACCTCTTAATAGCTTCCTTTAGGTCTTTCCATAGCCTTTCTTACCAACAAGGGCTTAGTTAACTTAACGTATAGTCCCTTTTTATCCCTTACGGAAAAGGTTCTTTCACCTATCAGGAAAGCTCAGATCTGGCGCGGGCGGACGTGGACATCGAGGTAGTCATTTAGAGCAGATTTGATCAGTCAAAAGAAATCGAAGGAAAGCTACTTAATTGACTAGACAAAGACTAGCTCAAGCTTCCTTTACTCGAGCTAAATCTTGATCAAGTTAAGTCAGAAAGGTTTCATTTCTATTGAAGTAGGAAGTCTCAATTAAATATTAAGACCGAACGAAGTGAATGTTCAAGCATTTAATTTCTGCCCCGGTCTTTCTATCTCTTTGAAGATGGAACTTTCGATTCGAGACAATTCCAACAAGAAAGATAAGTTAAGCTCGGCTTGGATTTGAGCTACTAACGGAGAATAAAGCTTGGAGCTATGTAAAATGAAATTGCTCAATCTAAACTTCTAACTTTAGAGATTGGCTTAGAACTAGCTGAACCTGCCTGAACTAATTGACTCGCTCATCAAGCTTCCAATGCAGTCTTATCTTTTATGCGATATATGCGTTAAGTTGAAGTTCTTCGCCTTGGTCTACTCCTTCATGTAGTGAGTCGAGGTCCGTTGTTGGTATCGCGTAGCGGAATGTTTAAGCGTTTGGACAAAAACCAAAAGGGGGTGAATTGGTTTTAAGTAATAAAATTAATACTTTAAAGTTTTTCCAAAATTTTATCGATTAAATTAAATATTAATTTCTTTAAACACAATAATAGATGAAATAAGAGATAGAGAAGAAGATTGAACACAAGTTAAGTTAACTATTTTTCTTACTTTGTAGTATTACTCTATTAGATAGATGCTTTGTTCTCAGATTCATGAACACAAAAAATGTAACAACACTTTTGCTTCTTTGGGATTTTTTTTCTTCTACCATATTTAAACACCTTTTTTTGTAGTTTTTCTCTATTGGATGGATGTTTTCTTGTGAGATTCATGAACATAGTAAAGAACACCAAAGAGGTAACAACTTCTCTTCTTCTCTTTGATTTTTTGTTCTTTTACCGTATTTAACTACTTTTATTTGTAGTATTTGTCTGTTATACCAAGGTTTTTCTTTGAGATTCATTAACTAATTGAAGAACGCCAAAAAATGTCAATGCTTTTCTTCTTCTACCATATGTAATATCTAACTCAACTCAATGAACACCAACAACCCACCTTTAAAGTATCCTAAAAGCCTTGTAGATCATGCATGCAGAACCAGTAACCAAAGGCTGCTGCAACAAAATCGCTTGGCGGGGGACACATGCTACCAGGCGCTACGGCTTCCAGACCGCCTGGTGGGTGACGCGTACCGCCAGGCGCCTAGCGCCTCAGACCCACTGTGTCTGCAACTATCGTCTGGCGGGACCACCCTCACCTCCATGCGCGACTCACATCAGCACCCCACTGTTTCGTGGCTATCGCCTGGCGGTCCAGACCCCACCGCTAGGCGCCACACCAGTGACATCACTCTTACTGGTTTTGCAACCGTTAGCCTAGTTCCACCACTTTAGTCTTGTGTTGTCATGCATACAGATTCCTGAGTCCTCTTGAACATATATGTACACCCTTTTTACATTGATCACCATCATTTACAACTCACAAAATAAGACATTCTTCAATTCCCTTTTCGGATCACCAATCTAGTTTATCAATATAGGATTGCTTAGGTTTAACTTTTGTAAGACTCAACATGTCCCTGTATTCTCTTACTCTTTATGCTCTGTTATTTACTAATCAGTAACTCAGTTTCCATCAATTTGCATATGAATTAACAATTGCGCCTAACCATATTTACACCATTCTTCCAAATTGGCAATTCCAATTAATCTCATAGTCTCAACTTAACTCTAGCAACCCTTAATATGACTAATACCTTAGAGGGTTAGGCCACTAAATCCCTAGTCACTCTGCAAAATTTACTCCATTATAATGACATTCATTTTCCCTCCAAATAATATAATTCACCACTAGTTTCTACATATCATTATCCACTCTTCCATCAATTTCTAATTCTAACTCCACTAGTAACACGAACCTGTTTCCCTAGAGTCCAGTACCATCACTAATGCTCGCAACCACACAAAAATCCAACTCTATGTGATGGCGCCTGGCAGCCAGTCCTGTGCCGCCAGGCGGTGCATACGGTTCTGGGCAACTTACCAGAATTTTCCGCACCTGCATTATGCTTCTCCATTTTCTTGATACGTTTCTTTACCTATATTCATTGTTTTGGACATCAGCTTACTCATCGCGACATAGCTGTCTAAACCCAGCAATATCCAACATCGTTCCATGGTCAATTCACAATAATTATACTAGAATTATCAAAAAACCCCAAAATTCAACCCTAAAGGGTGTTCATAACCATTTTATCAAATTGAACCCCCAACCATGCGTAATTCAATAATGTAATCCAACACATCATTAATAATTAGGTAAGACTTCCTTTTTACCCGATCAAAATTACCTCAAAATACACAGAATTATTAAAAATCGAACCACAGGTTCGCGTCGCCTGGCGGTTCGACCAATACCGCCAGGCCTTTCATCCAGAAAACCCATAACTGGGTACAATGCCATGCGTCGCATGGCGGCCAGGGATGTGCCGCCAGGCGGTTTCTGGAAATTTTCCAGAAACCCAAAAATTCAACATACAAAGGGGACATTCATGAGTTCATACTATACATCATATGGTTCATGCTTAAACATAAAATTAATCGTGTAAAACTCCCCTAACCCGGTTTCCTTGCTAAAAGCTTGAGAATTCCAAGGTTCTTCTTTGCTCAACCAAAGTCTTCTTAGTTCTCCCTCCAATTAGCTCCTATGCTCCCTCTCACAGCACCAAATCACTCTGAACTCACTTTCTCAATTGTGCAGAACGAAATCAACCACTAAACTCTTTTCCGACCTCCCTTGGCTGCCCACTCAACTAGAGTTTTCTTTACCCCTTTCATATTCAAGCCAAAACTCAGTTCAGCAAAAATAAAGTTTAATTTGGGTTTTCTAAGGTTTGAATGCACAACCATGCCAATGCCAAGTCAATGCTAAACCATTCAACCATGATCAACATATATTTAAAATAATAACAAATAAATAACACACAATTGGAATACATAGGACTCAAACTCAAGTCTTCTCACATAATTAAGTACTTTCAACCATTTGAACTAGTACTTTTCCACGTCATACAATCAATATTTAATGTCATAAAAGCTCCCAATACCCGCATTTATTAATTAATTATTTATTTAATTAATTAATTTTCATGGGTCTTACATATAATTTTAGTTTAACTTAATCAAAATTTTAACAATTAGTAAAGAAATTGCTTTTAATTCTCTTTTTACATATAAATGATTTATATGATTATTTTTGCGTACATATTTTTATAAAAATAGCACTCTTTAGGTTTCTATGTCTATTTTTTATTATGATAATACTTTTACCAGTATTTATTATATTTGGTTCTCATAAAAAACTTAACGCCTATTTATAATAATAATAATTATATTGTTGCAAATAATATTGATAATAATATGCGAGTGTTTTTTTAGGATTTTGGTTAATACAATATCAAATATTAATCAATCAACTAAAGGGCTCGCAAATTAGAGTTGTCAAAATGGGTTGGAATCCGCGAGCCAACCTGGCTCACCACAGGTTCGGGTTGGGTTGAAATTTTTTTACAAATTTTAATACGAGTTAATTTTTGATCCGGCTAATCTAGAACACGGCTCACCCAAGTTGAGCCCGTGGTGAGCCGAGTGACTCACTAACCCATAGATAAAAGGGTCACACAAGTGTTTTTTTTATTTTTTTTTATTAAGTTGGGCATTACATTTGGGTCTTGTTAGGTTATTTTTTTATCCAACACATAAATAATTTGTATTTTTTTATTATTTTGGTTTGTATTTGGATTGTATTAAATTTTATTTAGATTTTAATTAGAATTACATTTTAGTTTTGATTGAAAAAATAAATAAAAAAATTGTATTTTTTTAATTAAGTGAACCTGTGATGGACTGGGCCGGGTTCGAACCTTTTTGGCTCGCTAAAAAGTGAGCCGGATTGAGTTGACTTACTAAATCATCAACCCGTGATGGGTTGAGCCGAGTCGGGCTGGGTTACCCATTTTGACAACTCTATCGCAAATTCACGTTTTTCAATCTAGATTAAAGTGTTTAAGTAATTATGAGTCCAATATTAAAATAAAGTTAATAAAAAATTCATTTATATTATGAATTACACAAATTAAATTATTGAATTCTTTTTTAATGTAAATCTCAATCACACTGGTGTAGGCTATCGTCGCGGTTATTTTGACAATTTGATTTCGGTTTAAGACCCGAGACATATTCAGTCAAGACAAAAAAGATGACCTTTTTATCTCGATTATGAATCGATACATATTTAGCTCTTATTGTCTCAATTTCGAAGTCAACCGACACCTAATATGAGATAAAAAAAATCAATGCCACTAACATTGCCACCCCATTAGCGCCGCCAAAGCTCCAATTCCAGCATCGTTGAGAACACCAACAATGTACCAGCATCGATTTGGGTTTTTTTACCCTAGGTAAAAAAACTTATTCTGCGTCGATTAAATGAAGACTTGATGCATAAAATATTATCTGCCTTAGTTTAATAAGGCCTGAGACATAAATCGTTATCTGCTGGTTGATAGGAGATCCGATGCATAAAATTCTGCTATGAATGTTAAAATTTTCAAATCATTAGGAAGATTGAAAATTTTGACCCACATATGTCTCGGTTGCATTAATAACTGGGGCATAAAACATATTCTACCCCGGTTGTGATGATATTTGAAACATAAAAGTTTACTTAAATTACAAAAATGCCATCACTCATTGATATATGTTTTGTTTGTGCAAGATCTGAGACATATAAGACACTGTCAAAACACGTAAAACTGCACTAGTGTCACTAACAAATGCATTTCTCTCCAGCGACCATATTTTTGGAATTTGCCTATTTTAAAGATGAAATGGTGGATAGATCATAATGGAGAAGATAATAGATGAAGAAGAGAGTGGAAATGAAGGTTTTGCAAAAATATAAAATGCAAAAGTATTCCATCTGGAATTCGAAGTAAATTGTAGAAGCTTATGCCAAGATACCACAAGGACGGGACAGACAAGACAAAGAAGACCATAACGAACCAAGTGAATCTAAAGGTTTTAGAGGGTAAAAAAATTGGAAATGTGACATTAGAAGTTTGTGTAACATCCCTAAGGAAAATTACTAATTTAAATAAATAAAAAAAGAAAAGAAAAATGTCGTCACGATATTATAATTCCCAAAACGCGGGAAAAATTAAAATATTTAAACATCGCGCCACGATTATTAAAATCGTAGTATTTAAAACTTTACAATTTCCAAAAATCCAAAAAAAAAAACATAAATGGTAACATGAATAAAATCCTAGCTTAATCGCAACTAGCCCTCACTCCGTCGCCTGAGCGTCCTCGGCATCACCTTTATCAACATATGCTCTCGTGTAACGAATCACACGATCATCGTCATACACAAACAAAAAGGTTGAGCTGAGAAAATAAAAACAACATATATATAATATGTAAAAATAAGACATACACCCATCTTATTCAATCTACTTAGTTCTTGGCCAAGACCTTAACCCCAAGGCTTTATAGCCTTCAAATCACACAAATGGTTAGCCTCGGACTCGGGAATATGATGCTCACACGAACCTGCCCGCTCGTGGTCCTGCCTCTACGAACCTCCCCGCTTAAAGTCCTGCTCTGCGAACCTCCCCGCTCGTAGTCTTGCTCTACGGACCTACCCGCCTGTAGTCCAACACATATGATCTACCAACCCTATACCTCCCCGCACGTGGCATCTCTCAAACATGAGCACAGAACATACGAACATACCTCGCTCGTATCCCCACGCGAGATTAACTGAATATGAACCTCCCTGCTCATATCATCATATGTTATCCACCATCCATGAACCTACCCGCTCATGGCACAGCATCTCCCGATCCAAGTATGGCATCATTTCTTAACGCAACACAAACAACTCATACTCTGCAGCACAATTGCCTGGCGAAGCCCCAAGCGCCGCCAGGCAAAATCAGGGCACACTGCCTGGCGGTTCAAGCCACACCGCCAGGCACCAGGTCCACGAATAGAATGCTCACTGCTCCGCGTCCACCTGGCGGATCCTACCTTACTGTCAGGCGCTAATCGCTACAGACCCCCTTCTTGGAGCTTCTACCGCCTGGCGCACCTGCTCCAGCCGCCAGGCACTATGACAGTAACATACTAGTTACTGTTTTCGCATCTCTTTCAGATTATCTCACACTTTCTTAACCTCTCCAAGGTAGCAAAGCAATCTCAATTATCCCAATCTCATTCTTGATTCCTAGGAAACCTCAGAATTGATCGTAGTACCTATAACTCCCATTCCAAATCCCATATCAATACCTAGGATTTACCAATTTCTTCCATTATTATACCATAACTAATCCTAACTCCTAATGAGACCACACAGTACATTTCCTCATAGCACAATCCCTGCTCTGATTGGATTACCATAGTAATACACTTCCTATTCATTTTTGCTTGCAATCCATATTACACAATTCATAGTTAATACCTTAAATCTTGACGCCACACTATCTCATGTCCTAGTTTTGCGCCACCAACAAGTATGTACTATCAAAACCTGAGACTTGACATAAGAACTCTTATTCTTACTATCTTGAATTAACCTTCTTACGACCTTACCATACCATGCTCATACCTTCACACTTATTCCAATTTACATAATTCAATACTATAAATTATGTCGTCCCTTACAGTTTCACCAATAATTTTCTAGAATCAATACTCACCTAGGTTCTTCTCTCTTCCATTCTTTTCCCCCTAAGCATGCAAACCAATGCCTGCGTCCAGTTTCTACTGTGTACTGGTGTACCGCCTGGCGGCAAGCATAGTGCCGCCAGGCGGTACACCAGTACACAGTAGAAACTCAGGCTTCTCCATTACTGTGACAGATTCAGCCCATTTTCCAGTATTCATCCCATTACATAATTCATCCCTACACATGTAAAATGGACTAACTTTCTACTCTTAATTGGATTCATAAAAGTATCTCTATTTTCACTCTCTTGAGTAAATCCAATTCAATTCATACACTAGTATATCTCATGCCTTGCCATACCCCAATTTGTAATCAATTTCGGACCAACAAAGTATCCAATAGAAACTACACACATCAATTCCAGAAACAATATTCATACTTGTACGAATAGCAGTAAAATCATCAAAAAGAACGCGAACAGTGTCGCGTCGCCTAGCAGAAATTCATCGCGCCAGGCGGTTCAAGCCAAAACAAGAACAACATCCATCTTTGATGTGCCGCCTGGCAGTAGGGATTGAGCCGCCAGGCGGTTTCTGGGAAAAACCCAGAAACCTCAATAAAACAGTGCAGAAACATATGAGAAACATGCAATTCTGATCACGCAAGGCACAATATAGGGATTACAACTAAAAACACGCAAAACAACTCCCCTTACCTGGAATCCTTGCTCCCAATTCGAATTTGGGTGTGTGTCTCTAACCAAAAACTCTCTTGTCTCTTCTTTGCACCATTAAGAATGGTTTTCCACTCCAATTCCTCTCAAATGCCAAACCCTCTACCCAACGTTCACACCACAATTCCAGTACCTCTCCCTTTGCTAATTGCCTAATTTTGGCAAAGTACTCTCTACCACTTAAACTAGTACTTTTCTATGTCATAGCTCTTTGTATTAAAAGCCTTAAAGGCTTCTATTACCTGTATTTATTAAATAATTCTTTAATTAACTATTTAATTTTCTCGGGTCTTATAATTTATATGCAAAGGATGTTGGCAATAATGGGATGATATATTTGTATTTTTATTAACTTTCTCCAAATGATTTGTTGGGTCCATTAACATCATTCTCTTATATAAATTTTAACAGCCGAAGAGATTTAAACTCCATAGAGAATTGATGCCAAAAAGGATATTCAGAATAAAGAAAAGATTTTTACAATTTTTCAAATTCAAACGATGAAGTTTTCTTAAAATACCGATGGATGAATGGATTTGAACTAGTTGCATACATCCTCCAAGATCAAGATCCATAAGATGTGGAACCTACTTAAGTCTGGCACCTCAATAAGATTTTTGGAGTGACTGAGATACACATTTTTCAAACGAAAACGTTATTTTGACTCCCTTCTCTCAACTCACTTTTGACACCGGGACACGTGTCAAACGCACAGCAGTGCAGTTTTTTAAATTTTATTTCTCCGCAAAATGGTGTCACGTGCGGGTGGTTGGAGAAAAAGGAACAAAATCAATCGTGGAGTGAAGTGAAAAGTGAAGGTTTGGTTTTGAGAGGGAAAAAACGTAAAAACAGCGAAGTGCTTGCCGGTGGGAAAAGAAGTCACAGCAAACATCATCGTCGGCACATCATCGTCCTGAACGGAAGGCTGCCGGAGAATAGAACCAGGACTGCGCCTATTGAAGTTCTGAGGTGGGTATCTTTTGTCCTTCCATTTCTGGTTTGTGTGAGTATGTTTGTAAAGGTGTGGCCTTTCCCGGTGGATTTTCTCGTGGAGGAGGTTGTGGTTGTTGTTTGTCAGTTAAGAGCTGTGTTTATTTTTTTTCAGTTTGCGTTGTGGCAGAATGCAGAGGAGAATCGTGGAGAGGATTTGGTAAAGGTTGGGGCTTTCGCATAGAGACGGAGAAGAAGGTGGAGGATTCAGCTGGAGCACCAATGCGACACATTTCTTCATCTCTTTCCTACCAGGTTCTGATTTTGTTTTACAATGTTATTGTGATTATTGAAGAAATCGAATTTGCAGCCATGTTGAATTTTTACTTAGAAAGATTGTTTGTCACGGTTTTGTATCCTAAAATGTGGTGTCTATGAAGTGTGATTTATGTATGGGGTTATAGTTTTAGGTTTTTGAAACACAGGGTCCAAATTGTTTCATTTTTAGTTAAGTTTTATTTGTACATTGTAAGTCTAACAGTGATGTTTGTTGTGATTTTCCGTTTGTGTGTAGGTGTGAATTGTTTTGTTTAGTTCCAAATGCATTGGCTATGATTGAATATGTCCATTTTGTTATGTGGTTATTGGCCATGTTTGAATATGTTCATTTGGTTGTTGTAATAATTGCAGATGTGAACTTTTAATAATTGATGTGGTTAATTGTTTTAAAATTTTTGTGTGACTAAATACGAATTGTTTTGCATTGGGCAGTGATATTTGGTGTTATTGAATTCAAGTGTTGGAATTCATGGCTCTTACCCATGCAATTAATGATAAGGTTGGTTGAATATGGTATTGGTTTTTGTTGTGTGCTTGATGTACCAATTATTGGGAATTTGGTTGTTTATACATTGTTTATGTTTGTGGTGTATG
>Ga0214543_1006239_pt1 | contig 21349 bp, 14 predicted proteins | sample CNSS2metaG_FD_160094 | JGI IMG/M metagenome (GOLD analysis project Ga0214543, IMG submission 160094) | Root nodule microbial communities from cowpea collected in UCLA plant growth center, Los Angeles, California, USA - CNSS2 | ecosystem: Host-associated > Plants > Roots > Nodule | place: USA...
ATTTTAATAATTTAAATGAGGATGAGGATATGGCGGGGACGGGTATTATGGCGGGGATATATTCATCCCCATCCCCATCCCCATACCCAATTGAAAAAATCGGGGATTCCCCATACCCATACCCATACCCAGTCAATGCGGGGATTCCCCGTCAAAACGGGGACGGGTTCGGACAATACCCTCGGGGACGGGTTTGTTTGCCATCTCTAGTGGAGATTTGCATTGAACGTCTGAAGCTAGAGATATACATCACTCATGATTGGTTGTTTTAATTCCTTAATAGTATGATTATTAATGGATGATTAAGTGTGCTTAAGTGCTGGTATGGCTTTGATTGGTGAATGTATATATATAATATATAGATGTGTGATTGATGAGTATGTTTTGGTAGTGCTTGTTGAGCCATGTTGAATATATGAACCTATATATGTTAGCTCAAATGTATGATGTTATAAGTGTGTGAAAAGGTCACTATTGATGATAACACTATGATCAGGTGTTGCATGATCATGACGGGTTTTGGGTAAATATGGGAACATGATAATCATACTTTAAATGTAAGGGAACTACTTGCCTATGTTTTTAATTGTACATAATCTATTGTGCCTTGTGTAACATCCCGACCGGATATTACAGATTTAAATATTAAAATAGAGAAAATATAATTAAACTGCATTTACTAAAATATCATTTTCCCAAAACGCAGGAAATTTTAAAACTTTTATTACCTCAACAATAATCCAAAAATCCTCGATAATAAATACTATTATAATTGTCCAAAAGTCTAGTAACATCCATGTTTAAAATTTATTTGAAATCATAAAAACAATATAAAACTCTGAGAAAATCCTTCTCCCAAGTCTAGCCCCGCTCCGGCTCTATACTCCACCAGAACCACCTACAACGTCATCTGCTCCCGTGTACCGTGTACACGATCATCGCCAAACACAAGCAGATAGGGTGAGCTAAAGGAATATAAACATATGCAACAATTTATATAACAAAACACACACATTAAAGGAACTCCATCCTTTGGTCTCATCACACATGGCCACCACCATGTGATCCATGTTCTACGTCTTTGGTGGTTGATAATCTCAAGCTATCATTGTTATCCAACCTACAAGCCACCACTTATATAACACATGCATGAACACTCGCTATTCCGAGCCACAACTCAAAGAATGCTCGTATTACCCTCCATCCTGAGCCACAACTCTAGGAATACTCCAACATCTGACCCTTGAGATATCGCCTAAAGCCTTGTAGACCACGCGCATCCAAAGCAAGCAAAACACAATGTCTGCTTCATCAAAAATTGTCTGGCACTCTACACGAGTCACCAGGCGCAAAAGGCTTCCAAACCGCCTGGCGGACACCTTATGCCGTTGGGCGCCATACGCTTTCCAAAGCCTCTAGCAGATCTTTTCCGCCTAGCGGGATAACATTTTCCGCCAAACGCCATGCGTTCCAAGCTTCTCTGGTTTTCCCTTATCACCTGGGAGCACACCCCAACTGCCAAGCAACACACCCCAAGCCGCTAGGCGCCTCATCAATAGCGTCATTGTTACTAGTTTTTGGTACTTTGAAGCAAGTTCCAAAGAACCCCAAACACTATATATACAATCCATAACATGAAATATGATTATCCAGTCATAATCACATGATTGGATCATAGTCCAACACAATCCTAAACAACCAAACAATATACAAAAGCAAGAAGAATACATAACCATTGCTCAAAATATCGTACGGACAATAAAATAGTAATAATCATAATAAAAAAAACAACAATAACAATAATGATAATAATAATAATAATAATAATAATAATAATAAAAAGAAATAATACAAATAAAAAATAATAATGAAAATAATAATAAAATAAAATGAAACAACAATAGTGAAACAATAATACTAATAAGATAAAATAATAATAATAAAATAATAAAAATAAAATAAAGCAATAATAATAAATAATAATGATAATAAAATCATAAAATTAATAATAATAATAAAATAAAAGTAAAATACAATAATAATAATCAAGATAAAGATAATTATGAAATAAAATAAAATGAAAATAATAATAATAATAAAATAAAAATAGTAATATTAATAATAAAAATAATAACAAAATAATAATAATAATATAAATTATAATAATAATAATAGTAATAAAACGAAATTTGAAAAATAAAAATAAAAATAATGAACATAATAATAAAATAAAATGAAACAATAATAATAAAATAGTAATATTAATAAAATAAAATAATGATAATGATAAAATATAGTAATAATAATAAAAGAATAATAATGATAAAAAAATCATCAATAAAACAAAAAAAATAAATAATAATAATAATAATAACAATAACAATAAAATAATAGTAAAATAAAATAAATAAAATAATAATAATAATAAAGATAATTATAAAATAAAATAAAATGAGAATAATAATAATAATAAAAATAAAAATACTAATACAAATAATAATAATAATAATATATAAATAATAATCATATAAATATAAATAATAATAATAATAATCATAAAACGACATTTTATAAATAGAAATAATAATGAAAAAAATAATAATAAAATAAAATGAAGCAATAATAATAAAAACAGTATTATTAATAAAATAAAATAATAATAATAAAATAATCTATAAAACTAAACAATTATAATAAAAATAATATAATAAAAAAACAATAAAGTAAAATAAAATAATAATATTAATAAATATAATTATAAAATAAAATAAAATGAAATTAATAATAATAATCAAAATAGTAACAAAAATAAACATAATACAAATAAAAAAAATAAAAATGATAGTAGTTGTAGTAGTGATAATAAAATAAAATAATAATAATAATAATAAAATAAAAATAATAATAGTAAAATAATAATAATAATAATAGTGGTAAAATAAAATAAAATTAATAACAAGAATAATATTAAGTGTGTTGTATTTAAAAGAAAAACTCTAAATATCTCGTTAAGCCAAATGGCATACATGGGACTTGAACCCAAGTCCCTTCACACAATAAAGTACTCTCAACCACTTGAGCTAGTACTTTTCCATGTCATATGTGTCAGAATTAAATTTCATAAAGGCTCCCACTAACCACATTTATTAATTAATTATTTAATTAATTAGTTAAATTTCACGGGTCTTACACCTTCTATGAATGAAATCGTATGAAATCCCCTTCTGTTTACGTTGCTTTTTGCAAAATTCTAGGTTTTCGCCTAGAAACCGCTCGGCTGGCATGAATGTGCCACCAGGCAACACATCAGAATTGACCCAGTTTCTGGGTTTTGCTATGAACTGTTTGGCGGCAATGAACTACCGTCAGGCGTTACGACACTGTTCTGCATGATTTTTGTGGTGTTGTGGTGTAGAAGTCATTGCGACTTCTGGAATTGGTTGGTGTATACTATGTTGATTTTACTAATGTAAATTGAATAATTGGATTTGGTGATAAAGCTTTGTATCAAAGGTGTGGCATAACCATGGAATTAGTGATACAGGTGGAGCAAAGTTAATTAGGAATTGATTTCTGTGTTTGATTATTAAGTATTCGTATCCATCTATGTGCATTTTATTTTCTAGATGTGTGTAAGGGTTCGGCCTAGTGGAATGGTGAGACGGGTTAGGAAAAATGTAGGGGTTCTTTGCATAGAGGGAAAAACTGAGAAGTTTCCAGGACTTGTTACGTCGCCTGGCGGTGCATTATCTGCCGCCAGGCAATAGTTAAGGGTTTTCCAACTTGGTGTTCTGATGGTGTAGAGGCCGAGAATGGTGTATGGGCTCTTGTGATAAATTTAGGTGGACGAGAATATTAAACTAAAGTTGTGGTAAGTGGAAGGATATACCGAAAAGAATGTGAAGGTGTATAACTTATTAGTATGTGAAAGTGGGTTTGCATATGACATTGTGAACATGATAAGGAATGATGTTGATGGTCAATAAGTTTGGGGTGTTGGGAAAAGGTAATGTTCTGTTGAATATAGAACTAGGATTTTTTAGACACTTACTATCTATTAGGGTAAGATTTAAATCATAAATTGGTGTAGCTTTGGGTGGAAGAGATTGAATAAAAGGTTGGCATCAATTCAGTAGGGAAGTAGCAGGTAGTTTAATTATTTATGTACTGGAATTGGTGGACCTTTTCCATGAGCTTCATTGAGGTATTATGCAATGTTAAAGGACTTGGTAAAATCATAGGATTTGAATAAGGGAATTGACAGTTATGAATGATAGACATTCGAACCCTATGAGAACTGTAGATTACCAAGAGTCTAACCTTGAGTGACGAGTGTATTTCTGGACTTTTGGAAGTACTTTGGGCTATAAGCCAATCTGTTTTGGGGTGCTAAATCAGTAGATATCGCTACTAGTATAGCGCCTGGCGGCCCGAGTGTTTGTGTTAGGCGATAGGACCTCTAGGGAAGTCCCTGCACCGCGTGGCGCCTGGCGGCAAGGTATATTTCGCCAGGCGACAGACCCTAAAACATTGGGGCTGTCTGGAGCCTGGCGGCTCGCGACGAGGATGTTCCGCCAAGCGGTCTGCACAAGTTTCGCTTGGTAGCACTTAGGCTGCGCTAGGCGATAATGTTGTGGTCAATAGCTTGTGTGTGTTGTTTGCACACAGTGATGCGATACTTGGACAGGGGATGTTGTGCCATGAGTGGGTAGGTTCATGGATGGTGGTGAACACGTGATGGTATGAGCGGGAAGGTTCATATCCTGATACTCTCGTGTGGGGATACGAGCGAGGTAGGTTCGTATGTTTCGTGCTCACACTTGAGAGATGCTGCATGCGGGGAGGTACATGGCTGGTGGATCACATGTGTTGGACTACGGGCGGGCAGGTCCGCAGAGTAGGACTACGAGCGGGGAGGTTCGTAGAGGCAGGACCACGAGCGGGCATGTTCGTGTGAGCATCATGAATCCTGAGTCCACGGCTAACTTTGGTTTGTGAATTGAAGGTTGAAAAGCCTTGGGATATTTGGGACTTGGCCAAGGTCTAAATTTAATAATATAACTGGGTGTATTTATATTATTTAATTTATGTGTTTTCTTTTATTGTTGAGCTTACCCTTTTTGTTTGTGCTTGGCGATGATCGTGTAATTCTTTACACGGGAGGAGTTGACGATATAGGTGATGTTGTTAATGCTTGAGACGGAGAGAGGGGCTAGCTTGAGTTGGAGCTAGGAAATTTGTTATATCTTTATTACTTTATCAGAATTTTTGGAAATTGTAATAAGTTATTACAAATAAATTTGTTTAAATTATGGTGCCTTGATTAATGTTTTGAATTTTCCTGCGTTTGGGAATAATAAAAGTTTGACATTTGATGTTCTTTTCTTAATTAATTATTTTAAATAAGTAATTTCCAGTAGGGAAGTTACACAGACCTCCCCTGACTCTCTGCCAAATTGATTTTTGGTTGTCACCCAAATGGGGCTCGCCCAGCGAGTCTACATAACACATGTTAGATATGAAATGGTGATTTAAGCCAATAAGGGAGGTTTGAATTGGTTGTTTAAAACTTTTTATAAAGCATAGAACCCCTTTTGATTGAATCAAATAGACCACAAAAATCGAACGCAAAAGCTGCAAAATAATACACTTTCAATCGGTCAAAAAATAAAACAACATGTTAATTTGTTCTTGAGCCTATGAATCAATCGATTAAAATTTTAAATCAATCGACTAAAATCTTGGGAAATCATGCAGAATTCCCAGCTTTAACTCAAACAACAAACTTTTACATACAAGACTTGTTCCAAACAATATTCCTAACAAGTATGCATTATCATATTACACAGAAACACATTAAAAATCAACAAAGAATGATTTACTTGGTTTCTTGAGTTTTTAAAGTGAATTAAAGTGAGTGAGATGAAGGGAAGAGAATGGCACAATTGTTTTTATATTGGTTCACTCAATCACAGAGATACATCTAGCCAATCATACACGAGTTCTTCAAGCTAATCCCAATCCAAAATGCCTCCAAGATCAACCAAGATCTTCAATCTTCACCTTGCCAACCATACCAATAATGCATCTCATGCTTTATAAAGGTCATAAAAGCTTCAAAAACAATATTTAGACAAGCATTCTAGCCAATAATCATCTAATTCACAAGTTCACTAATAATTCTATATCCAACAAAACCTGCATAAAACCTCAATTTCTCACATATACACAAAATTCTACATTTGAATTCTCTATATCTCATTTCACCAAAAATACCAGCCAACAAACATAAAAATTGTCATACATTTCCAACTTCAATGTACAACAATAATCAATTGGAAAATCAAACAATGCAATATATAGGATTAGCTTCCCTCACTTGAGATAAACACGCTTTTCACATAGAAACTCTCTATAACTCTATAGACACCTGATCATTTATCAATCACATCAAAACCCTAATTTTTAATCAAAATATGACCTCATGATCATAGAGAAACAGAGATTCCCTATGAGCATTGATAAGTGTCAAGAATAAGTAAATTTTCCATTTGAAATTGACACTTATCATGTATCAAATGGTGCTATTTGTGTACAAAACAAACCTCCTTAGCTTAAGATACAAAATGAGATATTGAGAAATAAAGTTTTATTAATTATAATGATATTTTGTTGTTTTGTAGAAAAAATAAAAGAAAATATTAAGTATGCAATTGAGCCACAATACTGAAGTTGATCCATGGAAGTAGAAAATACAGGACAACATATTTGGACTTTCTGGCTGAACACAAGAAATAGAGCTAAGCCTCGTAAGGAAACCCTCTTTGTAAGAAAACCTGGAGCCCAAATCCATGAGGTTGAGCAACCAAGGAACCCTTCCCAGAAGGAAATGTCACGTGCTAAGCACCAGGACAAAGGATTGAGCTAGGGAGGAAAACCACTTGTGAAGTAACCCCTATGGTTGAGCACCACCCAAAAATTCCTATAAATAAAGACCTTGGGTCTTTATTCTAAGCATTGAATGGAGGTTCCACACTGTAGCAGTAGGGTAGAATATGGTATATGAGGCATGAGGGAGGTGCTTTTAGTGTATATCTTATGTGTAGATGTTGTTGGAATTGCATTATAATATTCTATGAGTAACTGAACTCCCTCGTGTCCACGTTTGATGTAATCAATTTTGATTCTATCCACTTCTACTTCTTAGGTATTTATCTTTGCTTTCATTCAATTATTTGTGGTTTGATTTATGCTTAATGATGACTTGATCACTTATTTATTTAACTAGTTTGGATTGAGTTGAGAAACCGATGTGGTCCAATCAAATCATCAAACATGTACTGGATGTTGGAGGAGAGAGTCTTGCACATTAAAGCAATGACTCATTCTACCAGGAGTTGAGAGATCACATTGGGGTTTGGAGTCCTTAGGTTCTAGTATATCAAAGAGGGTAGAGAGAACATAGAGGGAATCTTTCTAGAGAAAAGGTGGTTTTCATAAATTTATGGTGTACTGATTATTTTATAAATTTATGATAGTTGTAAAGATAATTATTATTGTATATGCTTACATTCCACTTGAATCTAAGTGTCATGCAAATATATACGACAAACTCCATGAATTAACTCTAAGGCGTTCAACAAAATTCATTTTTGATGGTGTACTGATTATTTTGTTGAATGCCTTAGAGTTAATTCATGGAGTTTGTCGTATATATTTGCATGACACTTAGATTCAAGTGGAATGTAAGCATATACAATAATAATTATCTTTACAACTATCATCATATCTAGTATAACCGATAATGATTCTACGAACAATGATTCTATAAACAATTATCAGTGCATCTAGCATATAGGATGATAGTTCTATCAACAACTATAGTTGCATGCATGATGACAATTTAAATTGTCATTGAAAAGCTCAATATTTTAACGACAAATGAAGAACTATGATTCTAAAATTGTCGTTAAAAGGAATTTTTAATTGTCGTTAAAAGCTTATTTTTCAATTGTAATATTTGTATTAGATGACATGAGTAAAATACTTGGAATGATATGTTATATCAATTTGTGATTTGTAATATACATAGACACATTACTAAAATAATATAATGTTTTCACTGATAATTTAAATCACATAAATTATAACATCAAGTGAGAAGATATAAGACTTCTTGCATGACTTATTTGTGCAATGAACCTATTGAAGTTGTGTAAACCAATACTACTTAGTTGTATAATACTAATGAGATATACTTAATACAAAATTTTCAAAAAATTATTCAATCGTTATTTTTTATTAATTGGAGTTGATATTTTTAGATTAATAAGAATTTAAACTGGATTAAATAAATTTGATTTGATAAGAATGCATTTGTTTAAAATAATAGCCTATGTACGTTTATGAAATTAACTATAATCTTTTGATATCTTACACTTTTTTCAGTTTCTTGTAACGTCACATTTAATTAATAAGCGTAATTAAAAGAAATGCTACACATAAATAGTACAACAGCGCAGACCTAGGGTCCTTAACACCACCCCTACAAAACTAGGCACACCACGATGCCAACAGAAAACAATTGAAAAGTCTAACAAATGGAAGTAGAGTAATAAAGCATAAAGCAATACATGGGCCATAGCCCTAAAGAAAAGCCCATTAAGAAATAAGGTCCAGTCCACGCAGACTATGTAGCGGAACCATCACCCCCTGTTGTCCACGGGTGTTCCTCGCATCTGCTCACACTAACAAGTTGATGATCATCGCAAAAGAGAGTACCACACAACAGAACACACAACAACGAAAGTAGAGTAAGCTAGAGCACAAAAGATTTCATCCATACAATCGAATATATTTTCACAATCCCATATACACATATCAACTACGCATGTTATGACTTTCCAAACAATACACTAAGACACGACTCGACTCATTCGGATACATATAACCTGGTCGGATTCAGCAGATGCTCACACTTATGGTGGATACCTTTGCTCACCCCCGAGCTGCTCACCCCCGAGCTATGTGTTACAAGTGTTACAATGAATCAATTTCCCTCACCACAAGGTTAGCCCTTAATTAATTTCAGGCCTCCTACTACTCTCACCACAGGAGTCAGTCCGCTCTAGGTGAGACTAACTGACTCCTTAGAGTGTCAGGATGCAACCTTACCTTGAATCCTTACCTAGTTATACAGATGGGGCACCACCATGGAATTACGTCCCGACCACTGAAGCGCGACCTGAAAGTCTCACCTAGAGACTCCAAGGAATTACGCACTGACATAGACTAAACATGCTCAACCAATCAAGAAAGATTCATCATACAGATTTAAACATACATATCGCATACTAGTTCTTCATAATCCATCTCTTTCATTTTTTCCAATGAATCCATACCAGCTCATCATTCTTAACCAACATAGTTGAATTTCATCTCATGCCAATGTCGTGTCAATTTAATACCAACCACCTCATTCATTTCACATGCGAAGGTTCACGCCCAAAACCATCATTTACAATTCATGAATCACAACACTCATGCATACTTATTTGTCTCATGCATTTAACATAATAATCAACATCCAAGCAAGCATAAACAATTTCAGAATCTCAGAAACAACCACACAATCGCACTGCCTCGTCCAGCTCCTCGCTCAGGCTGAAGTGTCTCGCTCAGACTGAAGTGTCTCGCTCAGGCGAGAGGCTCTCGCTCAGGCGAGCCCTCTTCGCCTAGGCGAGGGCTCGAACAAGGGAAACAATAGCCTCACGCAGGATCTCGCTTAGGCGAGACCCCTCTCGCTTGGGCGAGATGCTCGCTCGCTCAGGAGCAACGTGGGTCGTCTGAGCGACCGCTCGCGCGAAGCAGCTTGGGCGAGCCTCTATTGATCTCGCCTAGGCGAGACATGCTCGCTTGGGCGAGAAAACCAGTGCTCACCATTGTTCTCTCGTGCACAAACATTCAACAGGTCGCCAAATGGCTCAAAAATATCATACACAGGTTCACATCAACACCTCAAGCATACTAAATCGATAAAACAGAGGTACAAGTAGCATAACTCAAAAGAAAGGGCGAACCCTAGCTTCCCGTACCTGGAAAATGTTAGCTAAGGCTTTAATACTCGAACAGTGAAGGACAGTAGCATAAGGAACAATTTTGCGAACTGAAAAATAGTGGGACAAGTTCAAAATGAGCTCATTAGAAAGCTCTAACTGAGAACATAAGGAAGAGACGAAATGAACATAGAGCTTGAGTTGGGAGAGACTTATGCGGAATGGAAGAATGAGGTTGAGCTTGCTTGGCTATGGTGATTCCAAACCCTAGCAAAGGATGACAGCAACTGCTCTAAGGGATGTGAGGAATCGGTTTTTACGAAAAGTGAGCACAAGTTAGGGTTTGGGGTACCTTAGGTCAGAAATTGGATTGGGCCAACCCCCTTTAGGCCCAAAAGATTGGACTGCCTTTAAAATAAGATGGACAGAAACAATTGAGCCTTACATTTCTTCTTTTTTTTTTCATTGTAATTGTATATGATATATAAATAAATAATATAGAAATATAAAGACTTTATGTTATATATATATATATATATATATATATATATATATATAATATTTTGAAAGTGTTTTGATTATGTAACCTTTTATTAAACAAATATATGACTAAACTTTATGTATACATGTACATATGCTTGTGGTGTAAAATAAAAGTATATTTGATTGTTTCTACTTTTTGTAGTGAATGTAATTGTAAAAGAATTTTTAAATTTGATAAATGAAGTATTTATTAATAGATTTATTATTTACTTAATTTATCAAGTTATTGATTTATCAAGTACTCACATAAACGATAAATCCAACTATTATTTAGAATTTCAAAATAATTTTAAAACGCATTTTAATTTCTTATAAATTACATGATTACAAGAAAACTTATTTTGTTCATAGATTGCATGAACCACAATAGAGTCACAAAAAGGTCAATGCACTATTGAAAATGGTCTAAAAACCAAAAACTTTAATTATGTAATATTATTTTATCACAAAATTAAAAATCATATTCACGTGCTTTTTAATAGCATTATACTCCTCTTAGTACTTACTTTACTAAATATTTTTATCTTTATCATGACTAAATAATCTACTGGTATATTATAAATTAAATTACAAAAATTCAAGACAACATTCTCATTCACTCCACAAAGTTTGTAACACCCCAGTTAAATAATATCCTTAATTTAAATGAAATGTCACATAGATAAAGTAGAAGAAATAAATTCGGGAGTATAACCACTACTCCTTACAATATTTAGAAAAAGTTAGAAGAAACCAAGACACACCACGATGCCAGATACAAAGTATAATACAAGAACTTGACAGTAGTTATTAAAGTACTAAAGGACAAAATAGTACATGGGCCATAATCCTATAAGAAAGCCCAAGACAGTAGAATCCAGCCCAGATGGGTTACGCAGTGGAACCATCACCTCCCTGTTGACCCCGGGTGTTCCTCGCATCTGCTCACATCAATAAATTGATGATCATTGCAAAAGGAGACGAACCACACTCAAGCAATCAAACAAGCAAAAGGGTAAGCTAGAGTATAAAACAGTCTATCATACGGTTACATGCTATTTCACATTACAATCAATATATATCATCCAAACATGTTATGACCTTTCAAACAATACACTAAGACTCAGACTCGACTCATCCGGATACATATAATCTAGTCGGATTCAACGGATGCTTGCACTTGTGGTGGATTTTCATGCTCACCCCCGAGCTAAGTGTTACAATTTCTCAATCCCCCAAACATAAGGTTAGCCCTTAATGAGTTTCAGGCCTCTTGCTACTCTCACCACAAGAGTCAGTCTGCTCTATGTGAGACTAACTGACTCCTTAGAGCATCAGGATGCAACCTTACCTTGAATCCTTACTAAATTATATAGATGAGGCACCACCATGAACTCCCACTAATAGGAGCCATGGAATTATGTCCTGACCAACTGAGGTACCACCATAAAGTCTCTCACCTAGAGACCCATGGAATTACGTCTTAAACACATACCAAACATATTCCACCAACCAAGTAATACTTATCATGCATATATATCTCATGCCCACCCTTTATAATCAACCTCTTTCATATTCCAGTTTATCCCATACCAACTCATCATTCTCAATCCATGAATATAGAATTGTATCTCATACCAACATCATGCCACTTTAATTACCAATCATCTCATTCATTTTACATACCAAGACCATACCAACATCTCAATCCAATTCATAACCATAGATATTCCATGCATTTCACAAGCCTCACACTTTAAATAGAGTAAATCAATAAATCAACAATCCATAACAACCAATTGGAGAAAACAACGTAGCCAGCAGCGGATCTCGCTCAAGCTAGAAGCTCTCGCTCAGGCGAGAGGGATGCTCTCGCTTAAGCTACAAACTCTCGCTTAGGCGAGCTCGCGACATAGGCCCTTGGGAGGTTTAGTGAACGCTCGCGTAGGCGAGCCCCCTCGCCTGAGCGAGACCACCCCTCACTCAAAGGTGAGGTTCCTCGCCTGGGCTAAGACCGCAACAACTTACCAAGCTCCCACGCATTCTCGCTTAGGCAGCGAGATAGTACCTCGCTCAAAACAAGAGCTATCCGCCTGAGCGAGAGTTCGAGTGTGAACCTGGTCTGCTTCTGCAAGTCTCGTCTAGGCGAGACAGGCTCGCTTAGGTGGGAGTATCAGACCTCGCCATTGTTTCTCCCTGCAACAGTTATATTTTCATACCCAAACAATAATACCAACCATCCCATGCATCCACAGTAGCATACAAGCTCACGAATCATGAAACAAAGGCAAGACAAACAATAATCGCATTAAACCAAAAAGGTTCTAGCTTCCTTTACCTGGAAAGGGCTAGCCAAAAAGGTTCGCAAAAAGTTTATAAATTTTTATATTGTGAAAATACTTAACTTTGATGAATTCCCATAATAATTAGACATTTTTTGGTATTTTTATATTACGTAAAAGTTGAGTTAACAATAATTACAGTGTTACAAACGAAATTAATGTTTGATTAGTTAAAAAAGCTTGGTGATATAAAAAAAATGGTTTGACTTCCACTGTAGGCAGAAAAGGAAAGGAGAATTAATGTAAAAGTTTATTTAAATAACTTTGCCATAAATTATTATTTATGCTCATAAATAACTCTTCAGTTCTGAAATTCTTCCACAGAGGTTAAAGTTAATTAGCATGATTCTATTTTTAGTCGTCACATGGGACGAGAAAGTCAACGTAATGCACTTTTTTTTTTTCAAGTAGAAAAATTTTCGTGGCACAGAAAATAATGTGATAAAAATTTGAAAAATAAAAGGAAAGTATACGCGAAAATAACGTCCAAATTATTATAATAAGATTACTTAGTATCTCTTTGAAGAAAAAAGAGATTAAATTATAATTTTAATGTTTCATTATTATTTTTATCTAACCTTGGTCTTTATATTACACAATATTACTGACATGACACGATATTACACAATATTATTCATAATATTTTTTATTTCAATCAATAAAGCTTATTTTATCTATTGTTATATTTATAATTATATATCTACAACTATATTCATATTTTGCTTTTTCAATTTTAACTTTTTAAATTTAATAATTTATAAATATTTAAAAAATACATATATACAAATGCGAAAAACACTGTATTTACTTAATGGTAATAATAATAATAATAATAATAATAATAATTCTAAAATCATTCCATGATTTCTTTTTAATTAATTGGCCAGACATAAAGTTCTAAGAATAATTCTGAATCAGAATTTTAAATAAGGAATGTAAAATTGAAAGATACTTGATACGCTTAAAGATATTTATTGTTTATGGCATCATTTATATATTTTAATTCTAGTTATGGAAAAATATGCATTTATCCATGCAACAAACTGATATATTAAAAGTATATTAAAGAAGATAATGAAATGGGTAAATAATATATATTTAATATCTTTTGATTATACATTATTTAAAAAATAAGAAATAAGATTTGCTTAATTATAGTGATTATATACATTAATTGTTTAGATACTAATAGAGTGTAGTGTATTAACTGTACAAGTAACAGATAGAGTATATATTGAGAGGAGTAAAAATAGAAGAAAAGTAAGATAGGAATCGTATCATAATTTGTTTTGATTTGATAATAGAAAAGATGCATCTAATCTAAAATCCAAAATAAATTCAAATCTGGTGCGTAGAGACAAATCCATGAACTAAATCATTTAAAAACCAAGTGGAAGACTCACAGTACCTTTCTCTCAAATATTCTATTCACTAATTTTTTTGCTCTCTTCTGTGTCGGCTATATATCGGCGTTTGTATCTGCATCTGCATCTGTTCCTATTCACACAGAAAGCATTAGTTTCGTTCCGTTACGTTACTCATTGTCTTCGATTTTCTGATCTGCACTTTCGATCTGTTCGCTCACGCCTGATCCGGCTCTGCATCTCCGTAAGCCAATCCGATTCCGCCATTGCGATTTGATCCACATTGGATCCGTTTGTTTCTGCGCAATTTCGCGTGTGTAGCTGTTTCCGCTGATTTGAATTTTGATTTTGACGTTAATGTTGCAGGGAGCACAATGACGGAGGAGCAGGTGGTGAATGTGAGCGGCGAAGAAGGCAATTCTGTCGACGATCACCGCGGCGTAAAAGTCAAGGGAGTTGCACACACTGTGGATGGCGATTTGGATCTCGCCGCCGGCGGAGCTGCGTCGGAGGAATTGGCGGTGAAAAATTGCAAGGATGCAGAGGCTAACGGTACGGCGGAGGAAGCTTCTGAAAAGGACGGTGAATTGAAACGTGTGGACAGTGAAGGCGGCGCGGGATCCGTCCGGAACGGTGTCCTAGAGAATGAGACTCATGCTGCGGATGAGCTAGTTGCGGATCACGAGGAATATGTTGTTGTCGGTGTCTCGGACGTTCAAAACAGTGTCGCTGCAGAGGGCGAGATTGTCGGTGATGCGAATGGGAACGTGAATGAAGTTGAGGAATGTGAACTTTTGGATCGTGAGGAGGTTTCTGGAGATGAAAACGGTGTCGTTGTGAATGTAGTGGAGGGAGATACTGACGTGAATCAAGGTGATCGTGACTTCGAATGTGTTGAAGTTCACAATGATGCCGTGGTGGACGGAGCTGCGGAGGAAGTAACTGCTGCTGATGCGAATGGTGTAGATGACTTGCAGGTACGAAGCGAGTAACAGTGCAATTGTTCTCTAAATTTTTTAATTTGCAGTATTTTTTTCTCAAGCTTAATTTTGTTTAGTCATTGAAATTACTATCTTAAATTACAAAAATCTCTTATTTTGTGCGTGAATTAGTTTCAGTCCCCAATTAGTCTTAAATTGTTGTGTGAAATTGAAGTCCTTAAGATGACCAGTCGAAGTCATTTTAGTTGTTGAAGTTGTGTAAATAAGGATTAAAATTACCCATGTTTTTTGTCAATTTAGAGATTGAAATAATGCATGCATTTGTTTTTTTAATTTCAATGACCAATTTTCTAAGGTAAATGATTCAGGCGGTAGTATGGTTAATTTAGTCTGTTTGTTTTCTTAATCTATTGTCTTCTAACGTGCAGAGTAAAAGTGAGTCTATCTCTGATAAAGATGTGGATAAAAGTGGGGAAATTGAAAATGTTGTTAGTGCAGATGTCTTGGATGAGAAGGACATTGTAACTAACGAAAATCATGATATGGAAGAAGTCACCGAGAGGAATGGGGTTCCAGTTGATGTTGGTGGCGTCTCGGGTACTACAGATGTGAAGGAATGCGAACCTGAAGATGTTGGAAATAGTTCAGAGACTGGGCAGATTGAGTCTGTCTCTGGTTTGGCAGAGTCAGAGCAGGAGCCTAGTGAGTGCACTGAGGAGAATGAGATTGTTGTTGAAGGTGATTCAGGCAGTAAGTTGGAGAGGTCTGAGGAGGAAGCAGGAAGTGTACTAGTTCATAAAGGAGAAAGTACGACAGCCTTAAACAGAACAGATATAAATGGAGATGGTGATGTTGAGTCTGATATTGCAGTGGAGAGCACATCTGAACCTTCTGTTATTGATTGTGAGATGAAAAGCGATGGTGAACTTAATGTTCATGTACAAGAGATGAAAAATGCTGCAGAACATAGTGAAGCTGGAACTTCAAATGGTGCAGTGCAGGGTGAAAGTAAACCTTCACTTGTGTCTGAGATGGAAAACAGTACAAAAGAGGTTGAGGCTGAACCTTCAAACTTTGCAGTGGAGGCTGAAGCTAAACCTTCAAATGGTGCAGTGGAGAGGGAAGTTGAACCTTCAAATGGTGCAGGGGAGAGGGAAGTTGAATCTTCAAATGGTGCGGTGGAGACTGGAATTGAACCTTCGAATGGTGAAGTTGAGTGTCTGGCTGATCCTTCAATTGGTGCAGTTGAGAGCGAAGCTGAGTCATCAAATGGGGCTCTTAAGAGTGTAGCTGAATCTTCAAATGGTGCAGTTGAGGGTGAAGCTGAATCTTCAAATGGTGCAGTTGTGAGGGAAATCAAGGCATTAAATGGTGCAGTTGAGATTGTAGCTGAACCTTCGAATGGTACAGTTGAGGGTGAAGCTGAACCTTCAAACGGCGAAGTTGTGAGTGAAGCTGAGCTATCAAATGGTGCAGTTGAGGTTGAAGCTGAATCTTCAACTGTGAATGAAGCTGAGCCATCAAATGGTGCAGTTGAGTCTTCAAATGGTGAAGTTCAGTGTGAAGTTGAACCTTCAAGTGAGGCAGTTGAGAGTCAAACTGAGCCTTCAAATGGTGCAGTTGAGAGGGAAGTTGAACTTTCAAATGGTGAAATGCAGAGTGAAGCTGAACCTTCAGATAGGGAAGAGGATAGGGAAGCTGAACCTTCAGATGGTGCAATGGAGAGGCAAGCAGAACCTTCAAACAGTGCAGCGGAGAGAGAAGCTGAACCTTCAAATGGCGTACTTGAGAGTGAAGTTCAACCTTTAACTGGTGCAGTGGAGAGTGAAGCCGAACCTTTAACTGGTACAGTGAAGAGTGAAGCTGAACCTTTAACTGGTGCAGTGGAGAGAGAAGTTGAACTTTCAAATGTGTCACTCGAGAGAGAAGCTAAACCTTCAGATGGTGTAGTTGAGAGTGAAGCTGAACCTTCAAATGGTGAAGTGGAGTGTGAAGCTAAACCTTCCAATGGTGTAGTTGAGAGTGAAGTGGAACCCTCAACTGGTGAAGTTGAGAGTGAAGCTAAACCCTCAACTGGTGTAGTTGAGAGTGAAGCTAAACCTTCAAACGGTGTAGTTGAGAGTGAAGCTAAGCCTTCAAATGGTGTAGTAGAGAGTGAAAGTGAATCTTCTGTTGATTTGCGTGAGATGAAAAACAATGCAGTGAATAGTGAAGCTGAACTTTCAACTGGTGCAATGAAGAGTGAAACTGAATCTTCTGCTGTATCTGAGATTACAAGTTATCCATTGGAGAGTGAAGATGAACATTCAAAGGGGGCAGTGGAGAGTGAAGCTCAACCTGTAGTTGAAGGTGAAGGCAGCAATCAAGGAGATGAAGACACAAGACCTGCCTTGGATGCTTCGGATGTACAGAATGTGGGTGCAGAGATAGTGAAAAAGCCATTCTTCTATTTGATCAGGGTTCCCAGATATGATGATGATGAAAACATTAAAGAGCAGATAGAAAAAACTCTTCGCCAAGTAGAAGAGAAGACTAAAATTCGAGATTCTATTCGAGCTGAAAGCCAGACTATAAAGGTAAATATAATTTTGAAGGCGGCATAAAAGAAACTTTTATGTACTGTATAAGTTTGAGACCAACCTTTGTAATTTTTTTTAATGCTGCTATGAGCAGGCCCGTTGTAAGGATTGCGACCAAGAAGTTAAGGCTGCAATAGCAGCCCAAAGAGCTGCTCGGGACCAGCTCAAATCCAAACGCCAGGAGATGGATTCGGTTCAATCCAAAATGAACAGATTAAACAATGCAATTTCTGTTGGGGATATAGATGGCAAGGTATGCTTTTAATTTTCTTCCGGAGATATTTATGAGGACTTGATTGTTCTGCCTGTTTTGTTGTGCTTACTTTTCTAATTTACTTGCAGATAAGAAACATGGAACACATGATCCAGCATGAAACTTTGCCTTTGAATGAAGAAAAGCAATTGATACGCCAAATCAAACAATTGAAGCAAAATCGAGAGGAGCTGTCTTCTAATATGAGAAAGCAGGATCAATCACAACAATCTCTAGACCACAAGGAGGGCAATATTGAAGAGCACTCTAAGGTACCATATGCAAGCTTCTCTTTGTTATATTTTCTGAATTAATATCTGATTGCATTTTCCAGGTACTATCGGTATCAAATATGGCTTTTAGAGATTTCTAATATCTTTGTTATATTTCTGATATGTAATATTTCACTATTTTCAGCATTTACAGCTTCTGAAGAAGGAAATGGAAGTGCTTAGAAATAATGTTCTGAAGTTAGATACGGCAACTAAAGACGCAAAGAAGAAATATAATAATGAATATGATAAGCTGAATGAGTTGATTGCTCAGTTTAGGGCAGCTGATGAAGTTCGTCAAGAGGCATATGCTAAGTCAGTGGCTTTGAAAAAACAATTGCATGAGAAGGTTTCGTTGTTCTATGCTTCCCACCTCATTCCTTTTTCTTTTTTTTTTTTAGACAAAAATCAATTCAAATGCCATGCAGAAATATTGACGCTAGTTCTGAACTGATAATGCAGGGCAAAAATTTCTGGGATTACAGAAAAGCTGCAAATAAAGCTCAGGAACTAGCAGCGGGAGGGAAAAAAGAGGAACTACAATGCTTCTGTGTTGATCAGGTGATCCTTTTAGACATTAAATGAAGAGAGAGATTATCATTTTTCATTTATGCACTCTATTAGGCAAATAGATTGAATTCAACGCTCACCTTTGATAACTTTAGGTCGAGAGAATTATGGAGCTATGGAACAAAAATGACGATTTCAGAAGGGACTATGTCCGATGCAACACTAGGAGTACACTTAGGAGACTCCAAACCCTAGATGGCCGATCACTTGGTCCTGATGAAGAACCGCCTGTAATTCCTAATGCCATAACTGTAAGAGCTTCCAAAAATATTTCCGTGGTCTCGCAGTCAACTCTGGAACAAGAAAAGAAACCCCCCTCAACAGAATCTGTTATTATAAAGAATGAACCTGTTTCGAAGGTTGTAGTGCAAAGAACTGAGACTAGTCAGACAACTAAAGCTAAAAATCCTACCAAGCCTTCTCTCTTAGAGAAACCTGTTGCCCGTTGGGGTGATGAGTCTGATGAAGAAGTTAAAAAAGAACCTGTGAGAACAAAGGAGGAAGAGGAACTGTTACTGAAAGCTGAAAAGGCAAGGAAGGAGGAAGAGGAGGCAATGTTGAAGGAAAAGCGGAGGCTAGAGGAGATTGAGAAAGCTAAGGAGGCCCAGCAGAGGAAAAAGCGTAATGCAGAGAAGGCTCAACAAAGGGCTGCCTTAAAGGCACAAAAAGAAGCTGAACTGAAAGAGAAGGTAACTATAACACATAGCATTTGTGACTTAAAAGAAAATAGATGGAATCGTTACATATCTGAACAGTGGAATGAAAGTTTTATTCCTCGTTCCTTTTAATTCATTGCAATTCTTTCCATTATCCAAAATCAACCTTAATCATTTCCATGTTCTTCTAATTCTTCAACTAAATAACCATATGCGTGTTTGGAGCAGGAAAGGGAAAAGAGGGCAAGGAAGAAGGAAAGAAGAAAGGCCGCTTCTGCTGTCACTGCAGAGAATACAGAACAAGAATCTGCTCCTACCTCAGAAATTCTAACAAGAAGTATGGAAGAACATGACCAGAGTGAGAAAGCAGCTGAGCTAACAAAAAAGCCGCAGAAACCATCTCAATTCACGAAGCAGACCAAGCCAAAATCTGTACCCCTGGCTCTCCGCAACCGGGGAAAGAGACGAATTCAACCATGGATGTGGATTCTAATTGCAGTTATAGTTGCTGTTGCCTTGTTTTATGTGGGCAATAGCAGCGTCCTGAGATCTTCACTTCAAGGCTTTGGTTTCTGAAGACACTCCAGAGCAATCACTAGGTGCGCGCGTCGGGGATGTTACCCTTACATATATTTATTACATACATACATATAGATGCAATTTTTTCTTGCCCTTGCAATTTTTTCCTGCTAGTTTTGGTCTATAGTCATTATTTTCTTCATATTGAGATTTTTACTTTTTACTTTGGGATGTGTTGTGATTGCCGAATGCTTCTGCCACCAATTATGAGAATAATAAATTATTGTGATTGTGCCCTTAATTTATTTAAAATATATTCGCTGCTATTTATAATATATTCTTCTAGTTTTCTCTCTATTGTGGCTATTTCATTCAGTGTGCTTTTGTTTGAATACCATACAGAAATACTATATTTTTACTAATCCTCCTATTATTATTTTATAAAAGAGGCATTAATTAAAATAAAAAACAATGTCTTGAAAATATGAAGTGGGTTTAGGGTTAACAAGTATTTTACTACGACAAAACTCTAGGTTATCCTTAGTACCTTGAACATAGCTTTGCAATAAAATTGGCCCGAGTGCGACTCGTTGCTTGCAGTTCATCATGTTTCCAATTGGACCATTTGAGAACATTAAGTTGAATAAACTTCTTAACGTAGTACTTAAGTCTAGAAATTCTTTCACACAAACTTGAAACTTGTGGTTTGGTATATTGTTTGTGATCAAGTTATGTAAAAATTACGGTGAGAGACTTTTGCATGTTTCCCATTATGGGAAAGTTTTCTTTAACTAGTTAGATCTTGGTTTAATTAATCGTAAGGTACCCAGTTTGGTACTAGAGTGTCAAATTGGTACCCGCTTTTAAAAAAGTGTCAATTGCATCCCAACTTTTGAAAATTGCTTCAATTAGGTCCCTTTCAGACAGAGTTGATTAACGTTGTTAGTCAACGTGCCACGTGTCAATCTGTGGTTTTTTTGATTTTTAAAAAAAAAATTTAATTTTTTTTTAATTTTAATTATTTTTTTTAATTTTTTTTTAAAAAAATTAAAAATGCCATGTGTCAAGTCCCTGTGTGTGACACGTGGCATTGTCAGTTCCACGTGGCATTGTAATGTCACGTGTCAGTGTCACTATTAGATGTCATTGTGTTGATTTCGATTTGGTCCCCACATATGTCTTTTTGTTTCAATTTAGTACCTAAGTATGTGTATCTGATTCAATTTTGTCCCAATTTTTTTTTAATAATTAAAATATTTTTGTAATCCATTTTTTA